>Ga0209343_10002154_pt1 | contig 25653 bp, 30 predicted proteins | sample RifCSPlowO2_02_FD_184026 | JGI IMG/M metagenome (GOLD analysis project Ga0209343, IMG submission 184026) | Groundwater microbial communities from Rifle, Colorado - Rifle CSP2_plank lowO2_0.2 (SPAdes) (version 2) | ecosystem: Environmental > Aquatic > Deep subsurface > Groundwater | place... | reverse complement strand
CGGATCTTTTTTATATAATTCTTCTTTTGCCACTCATTCAACCTGCGCAAATCAAAATCCTCCTCAATCTTTCTGATGTCATTAAGATTGAATATTTTGAAATTTTTTAGTTGTTCTTTCAGTTCTACATACTGCATATTGCCTATTTATTACCAAAATATGTGTTTTTTAACATATTTTGGGGTTATTATAACAATATATACATACACTCGCAAACAACCCCTATTTTTTATGCTCGTATTTTTTCATAAATAATCATCTTAGATATTCTCATAATTTGGATTTTGACTTCAACATATTTTTATATATTTTTTATTACTATAACAATATTCCTGCGTACTCGCAAGGTAAACATAGCGGATTTTTTACTCCTTACATCTTCGGATTTTTTAAGATGGGGTACAAATCTTTGTCTATTTTTCGGTCAAAACAAACCACGCCTTTTTGGTGTTGCCAGTTTTCATTGATGAAATATGCTTCTGAGCTTATCGGCATCGGCCTTGTCATATATTTTGAATCAGTTTGCCGGTCGCTATCCAAACTGAAATCGGCGCAGAGTTTAAAGCCTAAGTCTGAAACTTTTTCGTAGCCGTAAGAAATGGCATTAGCAGGGTCAAGAGGAATAATAAATCCGGCAATCGGGTCTTTCAATTCGTCCAAATTATTCGGTAAATTGACTTTTCTTTGATAAAAATTCACGATTTGATACTGAATATTTTGCAAATCATTCACCCGTCTTTCGTCAAACCTTTTCATTCTTAAAGTAAAAGGCGAACCCATTATGAAAAACCCGCCGACAATTGAAGCCAAAATTACGAAAGACACCATCCAAGCCAGCAGTTTAATCTTGCTTGATTTTTGGCTAGCATCCCTTTTTAAATCATAAAGATAATAAGCGAAAACCGTTCCGGCGACAACAAGCACCGCCAGAATCTTAAAGGCGAACCGCGCCGTTATTTCTCCGCCAAGGAAAGTGTTGATGAGCATTATCAAATCGGTAATGATGGCCACACCCGCGACAAAAAGCGTCAAGTAAGTGAGCCATTTTCTTATACCAAGGTTTTTCTTCAAAAAATTAGCGGTCAAATCTTTGTTTATAAACCACGACAGAAAAATATAAATTGGAAAAATGATTATAAGCGAAGCGATAGACCAACGCATCCCGGACGAAAAATTGTCATAACTGAAATTAAGCGCGTCCGGAAAAGAAGCGTTGATAATTTCAAATAATAAATTTATAAGGCTCACCGCGCCTGTGTAAAGCGCCACCATCGCTCCGATAAAGACAAAAAAGTCCCTTGGTGTTGTTTTTGTTTTATTTTCAATATTTTCCATAGATATATTTTAGAAAATTAGATTGATAATACTTATACTACAATAGCATAAAAAACGCTGATCTAAAAATGCACTAAATTTTTTATTTTTTATGAAAAATTTAGCCCTATTCCAACGAATCGGAACAGGGCTAAGGGTCAAAGGGACTAAAGTCCCAATGATCTCAGTGAGAACTGACTTGTGACACGGCAAACGCGAACCCGCCGCCACGATTCCACCCGTAGTCAGGCCCGCCGCTGCACGCGCTGAGCCAGCGACCATCGTCGCAACGGAGCACGCTCAGCAAGATAGGATCGCCGTCGGAGTCGTTGATGGGTTCGTGCATGGCAACGATGTACCACAGCCCCATCGCTTCAATATCCTTGTCCGTGAACTTCTCACGAATGAGACAAGACAGCTCGGCGTTCGGCTTCTCAAGCTTGCGCTTGTCGGCCTCGGCGCGAATCTTCTTCGTGCTCCGGTCGTTGTCCTCGAAGAGCATGCCCTTTAGAACGGCGATTTCGGTCACGCCATTGGTCGGCTTGAAGTCAGGGCTTCGGAGCACCTGCTTGGTGTAGTCACCGATGAGGAAACCTTGCTTCTCCAAACGCGGAATCCACAATGGACCCGTTGTGCCGTCAGAAACAAGAGGAGGAAAATATATTACGCCGTCTTTCTCGCGCCACGAACAGGAGGGTTCGGAAACCGAGAGTTCGTCGCGGAGAAAACGATCAACACCATCTTCTCCGCCGAGTTTATTCCAAACTGCTTCAATCCGCCCAAGTGTTTTTGGATATTTAGACATAACAGACTCCTTTCTTGGCTTCTAGCCAAAAAAATTCTCACTGCCCGCGAGACAAGGGACTTGACCGTCGTTGGTCATAGCCAGAAAACGCCGATAGATTCAGTGCCTTTTGGCTATGACCACTTGCAAGTTTTTATCAAAGAACTAAAAAAAGTGTATCCTAGTTATAGTGTTTTGTCAAGGGTTTTCGGCGGGATTACATGCAACTTCTTATATCTTAAACTCTACCACATCCCCATCTTGGACCACATATTCTTTGCCTTCCGTTCGCGTCAGGCCTTTTTCCCGAGCTTTGGCGTAGGAGCCTGCGGAAAGCAAGTCCTGCCAATTTATCACCTCGGCGCGGATGAATTTATCTTTGAAATCGCTGTGGATAGCCGTTCCGGCTTCCGGCACGGTGGAATTTTGTTTAACAGTCCAAGCGCGTGTTTCATCTTCGCCCGTTGTAAAATATGTTATTAAATTAAGTAATTTGTAACTTTTTTTTATCAAATTATCAATTCCACTTTCAAAGATGCCAAACTCTCTTCTAAAATTATCTTTATCGTCATCACTTACATCTTTCAATTCATTTTCAATATTTGCGTCAACCTCAACCCGTTTCATATTTGAATTTTCAAAAAAGTTCATTAATCTTTGATATCGTCCGTCTTGAATATCGCCAATATTTATGCCGTCTGATTTTTTATTTAAAACATATAAAACAGGCTTCATTGTCAGTAGGTTGAGCTGTTTTACTACCGCCCTTTCTTGTTCGTCTAATTCTAAAGAATTTGCGGTTTTCCCCGTCATCAGTGCTTGCTCAATTTTTTTCAATACATCATATTCATGTCTTGCATTCTTATCTCCACTTCTTACTTCTTTTTCCATATTTGACAATCTTTTTGTAACGCTCTGTAAGTCAGACATTATAAGCTCAAGGTTAATGACTTCTATATCGTCAAAAGGATCTATTGTTCCGTTTATATGGGCTATATTTGTATCATCAAATATCCTCACCACTTCAACAATGGCGTCAACTTCGCGAATATTTGAAAGAAATTTATTGCCAAGCCCTTCTCCTTCGGAAGCGCCTTTTACAAGACCTGCGATATCAACAAATTCAACAACCGCCGGGATTATTTTTTGAGAATTTGACAGACCACCAAGTATATCAAGCCGTCTATCTGGCACAGCAACAACACCCACAGAAGGGTCAATTGTGCAGAATGGAAAATTCTCCGCAGGAACCGATTTTTTTGTTAAGGCATTGAACAATGTAGACTTACCGACATTCGGCAATCCAACAATGCCTATTGATAAACTCATTCGTTAAACTTTAACATTTTTTAAGAAAAATCTCTACTAATCTAAAGACTATCCAAGGACAGTCCTTGGATGATTCACAGTTTGGTAATTCTAAAGACTATCCAAGGACTATCCAAGGACAGTCCTTGGATGATTCACTAAATTGCTTCTTTACCATATTTATAGATTTTTTTATGCCAAGATTGTTTTTTATTCTCGGACACGCGCTCGGACGGACCAAAAGTCGTTATATGCACGGGATCAATTCCGGCAAAACCAAGAATGCCACGCGCGAGTTCATTGGTAAAATCGCCAAAAAGAAACCGAATTTTTATAGGTCTCATACCTGTAGTAATAATAATCCGCGCGGTCTTGCCTTTTAATAATTTTTCCCATTTTGAAGGGTCTTCTTTTAAAAATTTAAACGCAAATCCGGGTAAAAACATTCTGTCAAAAAGACCTTTGAGAATTGCCGGCATTGTGCACCACCAGTTTGGATAAAGTATAACTATATGGTCCGCCCATTTGAAATCCTCCTGCGTTTTTATAAGGTCATCTTCAAGTTTTTGAATTTCTTTATATCCTTTATGCAGTATCGGGTCAAATTTTATATCGCGTATATTTGTTCTTCTGACTTCATATCCAGCGTCTTTGGCGCCCTTCTCGTAAGAATCGGCTAAATGACCCGAAAGTGTTTCGCAATCGGGATGTCCTAATAATATAAAAATTTTTTTCTTTTTTGTATTTTTTTTCATATTGTTTATCATCTTGAATTACAAAATGAATTCGTAACGATAGAATATTTTGTAATTCAAGGTTATCAATGAATTACTAAAAAATACTCGTATAAATAAAAACTGAGGATTGCAAACACTCCCGCGAGCGCGCTCCAAAATACGATTTTTAACATATAAATCAAAATTTCTTCGTGGTCTGATATTTTAAAATAACATAAAAATCCAAAAATATAAAAAATTGCGATAGATATAATGCCTTTTCCTATCCAATGATGATTAAAAATATCCGCAAGCCAATTTTTAAATGGTTTATATAATTCGCCAAAAATCACCGCGAATGTGATAAAAACAATTGCGATAACGGCGCTTATGGCGAATGAATTTATTATTTTGTTTTTCTTATCTTTCATATTTTTTGAAATAAAATTTTACAGTAACTTTATTATCATCTTGCCGAGCCGGATATTACAATACCGCCAAGCGCCATAGATACCGATATCATAAGAGTTATTAAAATAACTAATGCGAGCGCGTTTCTAAGTGAACGATTTTCTTGCAAATTATCTCCCTTAAGCCACACTACGAGTAAAATCACAAACGCAAGCAAAGGAAGGAATAAAAATATATGTTCTTTTGTTTCCATTATTATGGAATGCGCCCAAGGATTTGGACCATCTTTTATAATCGGTTTAACATTACTTCCATAATAAACTACATAATAATAACCGCCCGTTATCCACGCTATAATGTATGCGGCAAAAGCGGTAATGGAAGATATTTTAAGCAAACGAATTGGAATTTTTCTCTTAAAAAGCCAAAGAAGCGTCGCATACGAAGCGATTGTTCCTATAATTCCAATAATAATGTGGACAGATAGTAATATTGATAAAGTTTGTGTCATATGATCCATTTACCTAAATATAATCTTTTAATTATTGATAATATGCCAATCATAACAAATACGACAACTGCGTAAAAAATCAAAAATGTCCAATATGAATAATCCGCGTCTCTCATTATTCCAAGCGCGAGTGCCCCATACCATGAAGTTATTGAAAGTCCTTCTCCGAGCCACATTGGCATCTTTCTCATTTGTATTAAAAGCGCGTTTGAAACAAGTATGAGTATGATAGTCAGTTTTGCCCAAAGTCGCGGATCAAGAAGGTGTTCTTCTTGTCCTGTCATACGATATTCAATAAAAAATCCGAAACCGGACAATACAACTATTACAAGCCCTACTCTGAGAGTTGTAAAAATTACAGAAAGCCATTCTCCTTCCATCGGGTCAATCTTGCTGTCTTTAAGCGCTTTCAGATAAAGAATGCCTCCAAATGTCGCGCCTCCTACTCCAAGCGCAACTCCAATAAGATGTATTGTTATTAAAAATGTATGCAAATCCATAATTTTTATTGAATTGATTTAATTAATTTTTATTATTCCATCGCTTTTTTAAGCTCCTCCTTGTGGTTTTGCGCCACTTCCATTATAGCCGTCATCTGGTCTTTTCCTTTTTTTATTTTTACCTGCGCTTCTTTGGCGATGATTTGAAAAAGCTGAGGATTTTTTTCAATCATACCTATAATCTTTTCTTGCTCCGCTTCCGGTATTCCATTAAGCTGTGATTTCAGCATTTTTTTTATCAAAAAATTTTTTAACATAATATTTATATAATATTCTTGAATTACGAAATGCAAAAATTTACGGTCTGATTAAGCAAAAACATTTAGAAGATAAAGGTGTTTTGCGGCCCGAGAACCTAAATTTTTGTATTTCGTAATTCATGGTTATATTATAACTTTTATTGGAATTTGCGACAAATAATAAAAATTCTTATGTCTTCGTAAATTCAAAAATAAATCTATTTATTTCCTCGCCACTGCTCTATTTTTTTATGATGTCCCGAGAGAAGAATTTTTGGCGCGTGGTATTTTTTTCCTTTATATATTAATACTTCGGGGCGTGTATAAACATCGGGACTCGCTATTCTTTCTTCTTCTATTGAGTTTTCATTTCCTAACACTCCTTTTATTTGTCTTGATACGGCGTCCAAAATAATCATTGACGGAAGCTCTCCTCCTGTGAGCACATATGGTCCGATTGAAACACTTTCGGCTTTTAATATTCTTTTTACTCGAGTGTCAATCCCTTCATATCGTCCCGATATAATTACAATATCTTTATATATTTCTGATAATTTTTTTGCGTAAGAATTATCAAATTGTTTACCGTTTGGCGAAAGAAAAATTATTTTAACTTTTTTCTTTCGTCCGAGCGCCTTCTCTGCCGCTTTTAACACCGGTTCTGCTTCCAATACCATACCCGGACCGCCGCCGTATGGTTTTCGGTCAATTCGTTTGTGTTTATCTTTTGTAAAATCGCGTGGATTATAAAATTTAATTTTAATTTTTTTATTTTTAATTGCCAATGCGATAATAGACTCGTTTATATACGAATTAAATATGTTCGGAAATAATGTAATTATATGAAATGTTGTCATACGAAAGAATGTGTCTTGAATTACTAAATTAATTCTCTAAAAGCTAATTTTTTTAAAATTACGAAATGCAAAAATTTACGGTCTGGTTGAGCAAAAACATTTAGAAAATAAAAAGGTTTTACGACCCGAGGACCTAAATTTTTGCATTTCGTAATTCATAGTAATTTTGTAATTCAGGGCAGAATAATAAATACTAAAAGAAAAACCGCTTGGAAGAAATGCTTCAGGCGGTTTTTCTTTTTTATTGGCAACTTTAAACTTTTAAATCTTCCATTGCTTCATCTACACTTCGCGATGCGGGACCTCTTGTTGAACCTTCTGGTTCATTGATTTTGAGATTCACTCGAGCGTTGTTTTTCATTCCAACGACTCTTAAAAGTGTACGAAGGGCTTTGGCTGTATTTCCGGATCGGCCGATTATTTTCCCCATATCTTGCGCGTTTATGTCAAGAGTAAGAAGAACTCCCATCTCATCAACGGTTCTCTTGACTTTTACATCATTTGGGTTATCAACCAATTCCTTTACCACAAATTCAAGAAATTGCTGGTCTTTTTCCATAATAACTAATCGTATTTGACTTATAATCTACAATTCAAGCAGTTTTCGACATTTCTGCTATTATAAGCATAGCCAAACGACATAAAATGTCAATATCTTTGGGTAATGTGCCTGCACATTACCTGTGTTCCTTGACATAATAAATCTCGTATGCTAATATAGATTAATCAAATCAAAACTGTTGAGGGAAACTAATAAGTCGAAGTTGAATTCCGCAGTGTTTAAAAATAGTCCATTGAATCCTAAAAAAGAGGATTGATTGATTTTTTTAAGGTTTGAATATTATTAGATTAGTTTTCTTATAAAAATGCAAACAGGAACAATAGCCCGAGTCACTGACCAAGGATATGGGTTCATATCAAGAGAAGGCGAGGAGAAAGATCTTTTTTTCCACGCTAATGAATTGAAGAATGTGCAATTCAATGATCTTCGCGAAGGTGATAAGGTTACTTTTGAAGTAACCGAGGGTCCAAAAGGACTTAACGCTACTAATGTAAATAAAGCGTAAGTAATACACAAAAACCGCCGCGGCATATGCCGCGGTGGTTTTTGTATTATACTATACGCCGACTGTAAAAATCTTATTTTCTAAAACAATCTTTGCATTTTAGCTGGTCTGCTCTCGCTGGGTCCGGCTGAAATGGAAGTTGTTTAATATCCGTTCCGCAACCCGAACATTTCCAATTGCCTTGATACATTTGGCGCTGACTATTGCCACTGTCTCTGCGGGGTCTGTCTGACATTTTTTGTCTATGACAATCTCTGCAAAGAAGACCTTCTTCGCGCGCGGTATCCGGCTGAAATGGAAGTTGTTTAATATCCGTTCCGCAACCCGAACATTTCCAATTGCCTTGATACATTTGGCGCTCTCTATCTTGATTATCGTATGCCACTTTATTTATCTGCTTACTTACTAATAAAATTAGACCTTAGAAAAAGTTATTTTGATAAAGCGACATATTACAGCTCTTTAATCAACACTTATCTAATGTGATATATTATACAAAATTTCAGATTATATATCAAGAAAAAATTCTGGAGTGTCTTTACGACTTCGCTCGAACTTACTTTATCAAAAATTCGTAACGATGGCTAATCGCACGCGCGAAGCGCGTGGTGGCTCTGACCTGAATCGTATGCTCGATGAATCGCCCCGCCACCGCCTCGCTCCGCTCGGCAACCCCAAAGAAAAATGTTCCTTGCTTTTCTGATTTGCGTGCGACCGATTTTTTCTGAAAAAGGAAAGGGCATTTTTCTTTGGGGTTCTGCCCTCCAAGTATTCGGGCAGTGTGGCGGGGCGAAATGCGGAACTCGGACGGCGCGGGAGGAGAGGGTTGGGGGGAGGAATCCCGCGCCGTCCTCGCTCTGATTTTTTTTGGCGACGGCTTATTTCAAAATCCTAACAACTCCTACGATAGCATCAACTTCAACTAAATCTCCGTCTTTCAAAAATTGAGTTGCTGTTTTTGTTCCGATAAGACAAGGCTTTTTCATTTCTCTCGCAATGATGGCCGCGTGGCAAGTTATACCTCCCTCGTCTGTAACAAACCCAGCAGCTTTTTTCATTGCAGGAGCAAAATCTGGGGTTGTCATTGGCGAGACAATGATTTCTCCATCAACAACTTTTTCTGCTTGATCTATCCTTTTAACAATTCTCACTTTCCCCGAAACTTTGCCTTGATAAGCAATTTGTCCTTTTAATCCGTTTTCGTCTTGCTCGCCTCTCTCTATTTCAAAACGATATTCGGGAAATTTATTTACCAATTCATCAAAACTTATTGTGCCTTGAAATATGCCTGGAATGAGCACAAAACCCTTGTTTCGTTTTTCTAATTCTTTTTTATCAATTTTCTTGCTTAATTCGTCGCGTGTTATATAAACAGCAAGATAACCAAGTTCAGGGTATATATTTTTTAATGCCTTCAAAATTGCCACATTGCATTCGGCAAAAAATACATCTTTTTCTCTAAACTTCTCGGCAAGCTCTTTTATTTCTTTCGGCACGGCCTCATCCATCAACGCTCCATAAATAATGACGAAATCTGAAATTCCGGCATAAACTTTATCAATAAATTTTTCTAAATCTTCAATATTTTTTATGTATTTTTTCCACCAAATTTCCATTTCCGCAAGTCTATCAAAATATCTTTTATAAAGTTCTGGGAAAAATTTGTTGTCCAATTTGAATTTTTCAACGAGCTTTTCCAAAAGCCAACGATTGGCTTTTGTGTTTTCCCATACTTCTTCAACGCCGTCTTTCATGTAGTATAAATAAGGCGGATTGTATGGAAATTCTTTGAGGTCAAGTTTAGGAATTAGATTTTCTTTGTTAGCGGCAAACCATGCCTGTTGCATGATTATGGAAAAATTTCGTGTATATGCTTTAGTGAATGTTTGTTGCGGTTGTTTTGTAAGAGTGGTGATTGGCCTACTCTGAACAATGTAAAATTTACTATTCTCAAAAGCCCACTCAATATCACAAGGAAAATTGTAGTGATTTTCAATTCGTAAAACTATTTCGGATAGTTCTAAAATTTTAGCATCCGACAAGACTTGTTTTTCTCCTTGTTCTTTTGAAATATTGCACCATTCGTTACCACCATTTTCAGCGCGATAGAGTCCGCGTGATTGTGTTTGAATATTTTTATCAATAATCCGTCGCGGTTGTTTTTCCACGACATAACTATCCGGTGTTATTTGTCCTGATACGATTGCCTCACCAAGCCCAAGTCCAGCTTCAATGATAAGTTGATTTTGGTCTTGTGTTACTGGGTGAACAGAAAAAGCGATGCCTGATTTTTCACTTTCAATCATTTTCTGCACAACAACCGCGACAGATATTTTCTGCTTGTGTAAATCTTTTTCAAAACGGTAGAAAATGGCGCGCGGCGTGAATAATGAAGCCCAGCATTTCTTTATATTTTCAAGTAAATTTTCTTCTGTGGTGTTGAGATAGCTTTCAAGTTGTCCTGCCCACGCCGCGCTCGCCGAATCTTCGGCTGTAGCCGAAGATCGTACTGCTACATATTTTGAGTTAAGATTTTTGAAAAATTTTTGGGTTTCTGTAGCAATATCTTGCGGTATTTCTGCTTCAAGAATAAGAGCTTTGATTTTCTCTGAAGCGTGTTCAATGGTATGGATTTCTTTGTGATTAACCGACTCCAAAATAGAATCAATCTCAACATTCAAATCTGTTTCTTCCAAAAATTTTTCAAAGGCATTTGAGAGAATGACAAAACCATTTGGTACTGAAATACCTGCTTTTGTCATTTCACCAAGTGAAGCACCTTTGCCTCCGGCAAGAGATACATCACTTTTACTTATTTTTCTGAAATCTCGTAGTAACTCCATAAGTAAATTTATTTTAGCAGTTTTTAGTTCTTTTTTGAAGCCGTCGCCAAAAAAAATCAGAGCGAGGACGGCGCGGGATTCCTCCCCCCAACCCTCTCCTCCTGCGCCGTCCGAGTTCCGCATTTCGCCCCGCCACACTGCCCGAATACTTGGAGGGCAGAACCCCAAAGAAAAATGTCCTTTCCTTTTTCAGAAAAAATTGGTCGCACGCAAATCAGAAAAGCAAGGAAAATTTTTCTTTGGGGTTGCCGAGCGGAGCGAGGCGGTGGCGGGGCTTTCGTTCATCACGAATTTTTGATAAAGTAGGTTCGAGCGAAGTCATAAAGACACTCCAGTTTTGTAGAAAAAGATACAGAAGCACCCAGAGCGTGGGACGCGCTTCGCGCGTCCCACCAAAAAGTTGGTTTTTGTCTGAAACTCTAATTCTGGAGCCGGTGGTCGGGCTTGAACCGACGACCTACGGTTTACAAAACCGTTGCTCTACCAACTGAGCTACACCGGCAATAATTTATTTCTTATCCGAATACCTGTCAAAATCTGCCACATTTTTTAAATAAGAAGAAACCTGTCCTTTTTTTTCAATTACACCTCTTCCTTTTATAAAATTTATAATTTTTATAAGTTTGCGTTCAGCGAACCGCGCGCAACTTAAAGCAATATGGCTGATATAATAAGCTGTGTAATGAATTATTTTTTTTAAAAAATACCTACCATTCTTTGTCTGTGTATAACTTTTTAATATAATTAAATATTTCGCGACAAAAATATCGAATTTAAATCTCATTTTCGCGAATATAGTTTTACCGGCTTTCATCTCCCAATTTTTGATTGAAATCATTCCTATAATCGCAAGAAGTGAAAATATAAATGAAAATATCGCAATCATAATTTAAATATTATCCTCTGACCGAAAATCTTGCGAAGTTGGATACTTCAATTCTCTCTCCAAATTTTTGCGTGGCTGATTTTATAATATCCTTAATGGTGCTGTTTGGGTCTTTTATAAAAGGCTGTTCAAGCAAAATTTTGTCTTTGAAATATGAATCAATTTTGCCTTGCAGTATTTTTTCTTTCATCTCTTTGGGTTTGTCTTTTGTCTCTTTCGTAAAAACTTCTTTCGCATTATTGATTTCATCTTCCGTAATATCTTCTTTCTTGATAAATGAAGGGTTCATAGCCGCGATATGCATAGCGATATCATAAGCAAGTTTAACAAATTCTTCATTCTTTGCGACAAAATCTGTTTCGCTTGAAAGAAGCACTATTGCCGCGATATCTCCGGAATTGTGTATATAAGCGTTCACTGCGCCTGCTTTTAGCTCACGGCTGGTTTTTTTATCCGCTATAATACCGCTTTTTTTCCGCAAAATTATTTTCGCTTTTTCCATATTGCCGTCCGCTTCTTCCAGCGCTTTTTTACACTGCATTATGGAAATCCCAGTTTTATCACGAAGTTTTTTTACTTGTTCTGTTGTTATCATATTAAATCAATAATCATTAAATCAAAGACGCGCTAAATAAAATCTTTTTGCGGTTTGTTTATTTTAGTAATTTTGAATTACGAAATACAAAAATTTACGGTCTATTTGAGCAAAAACATTTAGAAAATAAAAAATTTTTGTGGCCCGAGGACCTAAATTTTTGTATTTCGTAATTAATAAATTAAAATTTATTATTCATTATTTCTTTTTACTCCTTCTTTCATCCCTTTTTTATAAGCTTCCGCGATTTCATTAACAAAAAATTTAATACTCGCTCTTGTCGCATCATTCGCAACAATCGGATAATCAATTCCTGTTATATTGGTGTCGGAATTCACAAGTCCGATAATTGAAAAGCCGAGCTGTTTTGCTTCTCTTACGGCTGTATCTTCTTTTTTTGTGTCTACGATAAACAAAACACTCGGCGCTTCAGTTAAAGAACGAATGCCATAAAAATTATTTTTTAATCTTTCTATTTCTCTGTTAAACATTACCTGCTCTTTTTTTGTGTATTTATCCGCAAGTTCTCCTTTTTCGCTTTTTGAAGAAAGGTCTTCCATTCTGTTTATTCTTTTCTTGATTTCAGAAAAATTTGTGAGTGTTCCTCCAATCCATCTGTTCGTAACATACGGCATATTTATTGATTCAGCAATTTCATTTATTATATTTTTTGCCTCGTTTTTACTGCCGATAAATAATATTTTTTTATTTTCACTTCCGAGTTTTTTTACAAATTCCAAAGCATTCACCAAAAGGTCATCCGTTTTTTCAAGATTGATTATTTCTACCCGATTTTTAACTCCGAAAATATAAGAACTTACGGACGGATGCCTGCGCGACTTGGAATATCCGTAATGCGCTCCGACAGCAAACATACGGTCTATATTTCCCGTATTTTCTTTAAGTTCTTCGTTTTTCCCCACCTCTTTTGTTTCCATATAATAATTAAAATAATATCAAATTATATATATTTTTGCAATCTTTTTTCTATATAGGTCAAAAACCCATGTGGTTTGTATTTGTCCTATGGGTCTTATTGGTCTTATTGGTCTTATTGGTCTTATTGGTCTTATGGGTCTTATTGGTCTTATGGGTCTTATTGGTCTTATTGGTCTTATTGGTCTTATGGGTCTTATTGGTCTTATTGGTCTTATTGGTCTTATTGGTCTTATTGGTCTTATTGGTCTTATTGGTCTTATTGGTCTTATTGGTCTTATTGGTCTTATTGGTCTTATTTTGCTACTTAGAGGGTAACATTTCCGAGTAAATTTATTTACTCAAATGCCGCCAAAATGTCATCAATATTTCCTCCTAAAATACTACCAATATTATGCCACGATTTTTTAAGACGATGGTCTGTAACTCTATCCTGCAAGATATTATATGTCCTAATTTTTTCAGACCTATTGCCTGTCCCTATCTGCTCTTTTCTGTCAGATGAAAGTTTTTTCGCTTCTTCTTCGTTTTTTATAATTTCCAATTTAGCTTGAAGTATTTGCAATGCCTTTTCTCTGTTTTTCTGCTGACTTCTCTCTGATGTGCTTCTCACATCAATACCTGTCGGTTTATGAATAAGCCGTACCGCTGTTTCAACTTTATTCACATTCTGCCCGCCGGCTCCGCCCGAACGCGAAAATTCCATTTCAATATCAGCCATATCAATTTTAAATTTTGTCTTTTCTCGTATTGGAAGGATTGCAACTGAAGCGGTTGATGTATGCACTCTTCCTAATTTTTCCGTCGTCGGTATCCTTTGAATTCTGTGAACTCCGGTCTCATAACGAAATTTTTTATAGCAATCCCTTCCTCTTATTTCAAAAGACGCTTCTTTGTATCCGCGAGCGGCATTTTCTGATTTATTAACGAGCTTAAACCGCCATCCGTTTTTCTCTGCGTATTTCTCATACATTAAAGCAATGTTCTGAGCGAAAAGAGATGCTTCGTCGCCACCCGCGCCAGCTCTGATTTCAAGAATAAGCTGATTTGGAAACTTCTCTTCTTCTTCTTCAATAAAGGTTATTTTTTCAATTTCTTTCATTATTTCGTTTTTCCGCTCTTTTATATTTTGCAATTCTTCTTCGGCAAGTTCTTTCATCTCTTTGTCTTTTGTCATCTCAAAAACCCTCTCTTCTTCTTTTGAGAGTTGTTCGTATTCAGCGGCAAGATATGTTGTTTTAGGATTGTTTTTATATTTTTCTTGATTTTCCATAATGATTAGACCGTATTATATTATGAGTAAGGCAAAGGAGGGTCAGACCCTCCTCCGTTTAGAAATTATGTGAACAAATCCCAATATCTATTTTGATATTACTTTTATTATGCTTTCTTCTTTAATATAATCTGAAATAATAATTTTTTGATTAGTATTTATAATCACTAACAAAAATATCGCGAGAACACAACAATATCCGAGGGGGTCTTTGGGCGAACCCCGACACCTGTTATGCTTTTGTTCTGCTTTTGAAACATACATACATAGCATACATATTCTTCTCATTAACGCTGTGTTGATGAGAAAGCATTATATAGCAGAACAAAAGCCAAAGTATAACATATGTGTGAGCAAGTGTGAAAAATATTTATTCTTAAAAAATTTATTTGGCGATTTTTTTCGCTTTTGCCATTCGTGTTTTGAATTTTTCAACACGACCCGCGGTATCAATAATTTTTTCTGAACCAGTATAAAATGGATGGCAGGCGCTACATACTTCCACTTCTATTTTCTCGGTGGTAGAACCGACTTCAAAAGAATTGCCACAGGAACAAGTTACATTGGCGTTTTTATAATATTTAGGATGTATTTCTTTTTTCATGAAAACAACTATAACATATCACCCGCCTTCTTTGCAATAATGTTAAACATCGGATGTCCAACAATGTCTAACAATATTTAATCTCCTTGCAAGATATCTATAAGTTTTTGATATTTCGCGGCTAATTCCATAACATCATCTCCATAAAATGAATATGAGGGTTTTTCCGCGTTTTTCCAGCCGGCAAGATATCGCAAAGCGGCAAGCCGTTCAGCATATTGAGTGCCTTTATCAGCGCCGTTGTCCATCAAAAGAATGGCGGCTGCCATAAAAGCATCACTCGGATTCCAAGGGTTTGGCGGATTATGGCCGACAGCTTTTGCAATTCTGTCTGTATAAAGAGCCCATGTTGTCGGCATAAACTGAGCCGGACCCATCGCTCCGCCACATCCATACCACGGTTTTTTTGAGACCGGCAGAATATCCGGATTAAGTCCGAGATCGGAAGTTATCTTCAAAAATGCCGCCTTTTGCTTTTCAGCGCTTGTGATATAACCAATACTCTTATAACATTGATAAAGGTCTTCTTTCCAATTTCCCGTGCCTATATTTTCACCGAGATTGGATTCTTCCGCTATGACTCCCAATATAAAAGCCGACCTTACGCCTGTTTTTTTGGACGCGATATTCGCAAGTTCAAGTGCCTGCTCAAACGGTATGGCGGCGGAACCGCGGAGCGCGAATAATTCGCTTCTGATTTGTGCCGCGTTTTTTTCTTTCGCTTTTATAAGTTTTTGATATTCGGCTTCAATCCCTTTTGTTGCTTCTATTATAATTTGTTTTTCTTTTTCTTGTTTTTCTATTTTATTTTTTTGCAATCTTTGAATATCGCGAAGCTCCATTTCTTCAGATTGTTTATCTTGAAACAAGCGTTTCTGCGATTCGGTGCTTGTTTTCGTTCCTTCTATTTCTTTAAAAGATTTATTTAAAGCGGTCTTTATTGAATTAAATGTATCAATATCTTCAAAGAAGTCCGAAAGATTTTGATTTCCGAGCATTATTTCAGCCAAAGAAACATTATCAATTTTATTTGTTTTTCTTATAAGCTGTCCCAGAGATTCTTTCTCTTTTTCCAACTTTTTATTGAGCGTATCTATCGCCTTTTCTTTTTTATTTATATCCTGATTGAGTTTAGCTATGGAAATATCGCGCGCTTTTATGGAAAGTTTAGTTTTTTCTATTTGCGCTTCAAGTATTGCCACATCGCGTTCAAATGAAACTCTTTCTCTTTGTTTGTCTTGAAGCAATGTTTGCTGAGTTTCTATTTCCTCTTCAATTATTTCAAGATTGTTTTCAAGCTGAGCGCGGCGGACTTCAATACTGCTTTGAGCGTATGTAATCTGCGTATAAAGTATCACAAAAAATATAATCGGAAATATAATCAGGCAAATAAAAATAAGTGATTTATGATTCTTAAATTCAAAATCCATATAACTTTATTATATCAATTTTAATAATAATATAAAAATCCGATTTTCGCTTGCGCGAAAATCGGATTTTTATATTATATCTTGAATTATGAAATACAAAAATTTACGGTCTCTTTGAGCAAAAACATTTAGAAGATAAAGAATTTTTGTAGCCCGAGGACTTAAATTTTTGCATTTCGTAATTTATTATTATAAATAAATTATTTTATTTAATTTTTATTTTATTTCTCTTTTTTATTATCCTTTATTGCTTCGCTTTCTTTTTCATCGTCCTCTTTCTTGCCCTTTTTCTCTACCTCAATAGAATCAAGATTAGGTGTCTCAATCTCTTCTTCTTTTTCTTCGGACACTTTCGCGACAAGAGCTATTACTTCATCACTTTTTGTTACAAGTTCCGCGCTTTTTGGAAGTTTAATATCTTTGGTCGTAACCTTACAGGTAAAATCAACGAGTCCCGATATGTCAACTTCAATATGTTGCGGCAGGTCTTTTGCTGAAACTTTAATCTCAATATTATGAAGAACCTTAACAAGATTTCCTCCAAGTTCTTTAATAGCCCGCGATTCACCTGTAAATTCAAGTGGCACATTGACTTGTACTTTCGCGCCGACTTCAATGATATAAAAATCAATATGCAGAGGAATGTCTGACACCGGGTCAAAATCAATACTATGAATAAGCGCCTCTTTTGAATCTCCGACTCCTGAAAGAGTTATAACCGTGGACTCTCCTGCTTTCTTCCAAATTTTCTTAAAATCTCTCGCTTGTAACGATATTGGCTCCGCCTTCTCTTTCTTGCCATAAAACACAGCGGGTAATATGCCGTTTTTGCGAAGTTTTTTAAGATTTTCTGAGACTTTTCTTTTCTTTATTTTTAACTCTAACATAATGCAAAACAGTATATCAGTTTGCGTCAAAAAATCAAATTTCAATCGTGATGGCGGGGATTTCAACTTTATAACTTTCTGACTTTCTAACTTTCTCTTGAATTACGAAATGCAAAAATTTACGGTCTATTTGAGCAAAACATTTAGAAGATAAAGGGGTTTTGCGACCCGAGGACCTAAATTTTTGCATTTCATAATTCATAGAACTTTCTAAATTTATACCGCGTTTGGAGATATATTTCCATTAAGAAACGCCGTGATATTCAAAGCAGCAATTTCCGACATTTTGTTTCTTGTCTCTGTTGTGGCAGACGCAATATGCGGAGTAAGCACGACATTTTCAAGGTCCGCAAGCCCTTTGGCAAGACTCGGCTCATTTTCAAACACATCAAGAGCGGCTCCCGCTATTTGTTTTTTATAAAGAGCGTCAACAAGCGCGCTCTCATCAATCACCTCACCGCGCGAGGAATTTATAAGATATGCCGTCCTCTTCATCATCTTTAATCTTTCTTTATTGATTAAATGCTTTGTTGAATCAAAAAGTGGAATATGAAGCGTTACAATATCTGCTTCTCTTAAAACATCTTCAATGCTCTCGCGAAATCCTGCATTTGTTTCTTTTTCAAATTCTTTATTTTTTTTAATATCAAAATAAATTATATTCATTCCGAAACCCGCCGACATAATACTTGCGACGACAGAGCCAATTCTTCCCGCTCCGATAATCCCAAGAATTTTTCCTTTTAAATTCATACCGAGTAAAAGCATCGGCGCCCAGCCGTCATATTTTCCCGCGCGCGTAAACCTGTCTCCTTCGGCGATCCGCATAGTCGCGGCAAGTATCATAGCGACAGTGTGTTCCGCAACCGTTTCGGTAAGCACACCTGGAGTATTTGTAACGGTAATTCCTCGCCGTTTCGCTTCATCCACATCAATATTGTTAAAACCAACCGCGTAATTTGCGAAAATCTTTATACTCGGCGCGGCATCATATACATCTGCGTCAATAATATCTGTAAGCAAACAAATTACCGCTTTATATTTTTTCGCGCTGAGCGCTTTTATAAGTTCTTCTTTTGTAAGTACTCCGTCTTTCTCACTTATATCAACTTCGTATCGCGCGTCTTTTAAGAGTTTTATTCCTGTATCGGGAATTTTTCTTGTTATAAATATTTTTGCCATATTATTTGGATAATGCCGCTTCACGGCAGAGCTTAAAACTTGAAACAATATCTCTTATTTTATGTTTTATTAAATAACATTAACCTCTGTTTAACGATTTTTTCCACATTATGCACGGCATCTTTCATATATCTGTAAGGAGCAATTTCATCCGTATCTTCTTGAAGAGCGGTCTTGATGCCGTTTTTGTATACTGCGCGAATTTCAGTGCTTATATGAATGACAGATATTCCTGCGTCAATCGCTTTTACAAAATCATCATCCGATACGCCCGACCCTCCGTGCAAAACCATCGGTACTCCGCTCGCTTCTCTTAATTCTTTAATTCTTTTTATATTTAGATTTGGATTTTTCATATGCTTTAACATTCCGTGCAAATTTCCAACCGCCGGAGCAATAAGGTCAATGCCTGTCTTTTTTACAAATTGTTCTATTTCCTCAGCCATAGTAAGATGTTCATCTGTAATTTCCACATCTTCGGGTATCTCATCTAAAAGTTTTGACGACTTTCCTATATAGCCAAGTTCCCCCTCTACTAAAATATTAGGACTGACACTTTTTGCGTATTCAACGCATTTTTTTGTAATTTCCAAATTTTCTTCAAATGGCAATTTCGCTCCATCAAAAATAACTGCGTCATATCCGGCGTCAATCGCCTCTTTTACTCTTTCAAATGAATAAGTATGGTCGGCATTTAAAAAAATCGGAAAATTATATTCTTCTCGCAAACTTTTTATAAAAGCGGCTATTTGATGAATACCTATAAAATCTCTCTCTCCTTCTGATACACCTATTATTATCGGCTTATTAAAATTGCGCGCCGCGACAAAAACACCCTTCAGCATTTCTGTGTCGGAAATATTAAAATGTCCAATCGCTGTCTTTTCGGAATCCGCTTCATTGATAATTTCTCTAAGTGTCTTCATACATTTAATTATAACACTTTCAAAACATCTTCCATAATTATTGGTTTTATTGGTTTTATTGGTTTTATTGGTTTTATTGGTTTTATTGGTTTTATTGGTTTTATCCGTCCCATCCGTCCTATCTGTCTTATTGGTCTTATCCATCCTATCCGTCTTATCGGTCTCGTCCGTCCTGTCTGTCCAATCTGTCCTCTGTATCTTATCTGTCCCATCCGTCCTATCTGTCTTATTGGTCTTATCCGTCCCTGTTCCAATGTCAAGGTGAGACCTTACCATTGGGACCTGCCGCGGCGACGGCCAGTCCCCAAAAATTTGAACAACTTCGGTATGATATTTGACAATTTTAGTAAATTTTTTAATAAAAAATGATTAAAAAATTTTCTAATTTGACGACATTTTTTTTAAATGATTTTTTAAAAAAATGAGGATTCTGTGATAGAACCCTCATGTTATATTCCGCTTTTCAGCAGATTAATCTCTCTCACTGAATCGGAATAAATTCATCTTTCCTGTATAAAAATTTATTATAAATTATTGTGACGAGTTTTTTTACATTTTTTTCTCCGATGCAATACTCGTCGTCCTTCATAAATGCTGACTCCCAACAAATTTGCCTATTTTCTTCAATGAATTTGTTCATTATTTTTTCAATTTCTTGCCCTGTTTTAAATATTCCTTTCATTTTACCTCCTTTCTAAATGTCAAAAAATTAAATCTAATTTTAGATTAGCATTTTTAAGGCCTTTTGTCAATGTTTCGTAAAAAATCATAACTTGCTAAAATGAAAGTATTATGTCTTTTCAAAATAATTTTGACTTTGTGGCTATAGGCGACATCACCACGGACGCATTCATTCGCCTATCAGGCGATGACGCGGTGGTAAAGAAAGACGATGGTGGCAGAAAATCAAATCTTTGTTTGAGTTTCGGCGATAAAATTGAATATGATTCTGTCACGGAAGTTCCGGCTGTTGGAAACAGCCCGAATGCTTCCGTCTGCGCGCGTCGCTTAGGGCTTAAATCGGCGCTTGTTACAAATCTGGGAGATGATTATAATGGAAAAAAAATAATTGGGACGCTTGATAAAGAAGGTGTGAGCGCAAATTTTATAAAAATCCATACCGGTAAAAAAAGCAATTATCATTATGTGCTGTGGTATGAAGAAGAAAGAACTATCTTGGTTAAACATTATAAATATGATTATGAACTGCCGAATGTAGGAAAACCAAAGTGGATTTATCTGTCATCTCTTGGAGAAAATTCGCTTCAATATCATCACAAAATAACAAAATATGTAAAAGACCACCCTGAAATAAATTTAGCGTTCCAGCCCGGCACATTTCAAATTCGTCTTGGCTCTGAAAAATTAAAAGACATCTATGAAGTTTGTAAATTATTCTTTTGCAATAAACAAGAAGCACAAAAAATATTAAAAACAGATGAAAAATCTCTTAAAAAATTATTAGAAATTATGCGCGCGCTTGGACCAAAAATTGTAGTAATAACAGACGGACCAAAAGGCGCTTACGCTTATGATGGAAAAGAAATGTGGCAAATACCTATGTATCCCGACTCCGCTCCACCAATTGACAGAACAGGCGCAGGAGATTCTTTTTCAGCGACTATTACTTCGGCGCTTGCTCTCGGAAAAACTCTTCCCGAAGCGCTCTTAATGGGGCCTGTAAATTCAATGTCTGTTGTCCAACACATCGGTGCGCGGGAAGGACTTCTGACAAGAGAAAAACTTGAAAAATATCTTTCCGCGGCTCCAAAAAATTACAAACTGACAAAAATTTAAATAAACCTTATTGGTCTTATTGGTCTTATTGGTGGTCTTATCCGTCCAATCTGTGTCCCATTAGTCTCATCCGTCCTATGCGTCTTATCTGTCCTATTAGTTTTGTCTGTCTTATAGGTCCACTATATAACTTTTCTTCTTACGACTTTCCTTACTGCCTCTTTTATTGAATTAACTCCCATTCCGTAATGTTCAATCAGTTCATTTGACTTACCAGATTGTCCGAACTGGTTATGAACGCCTATAAATTCAATCGGGGCGGGATGCTCTTGCGCAAGAATTTCGGCAACGGCAGAACCCATACCGCCTGCGATTTGATGCTCTTCAATAGTTACAACGGCACCCGCGCGTTTTACCGCATCCAAAATTGTTTTTGTATCCATCGGCTTTATGGTGTGATTATTAAGCACTAATACCTCAACTCCGTCATCGGAAAGCTCTTTTGCGGCAAAAAGCGCATTATGAACAAGATTTCCGCACGCGATTATTACGGCTTGCGGCTTTTCCGAGTCCCAAAAGATTTCCGCTTTTCCAATTTCAAACGGAGTATCGGCTGTCGTAAATAAAGGACTTTTATCTCTCGCTAAACGAATATAAACAGGCGTTCTTGTAAAAGCCGCCTCAAATGTCGCCTTGCGCGCCTCTTCGGCATCGCAAGGCGCTAACACGGTCATATTTGGCAAAACACGCATAAGCGCGATATCTTCAAGCGCCTGATGCGTAGCTCCATCCGGACCAACAGAAACACCTGCGTGCGAGCCGACAATTTTAACAGGCGCATTATTAAGCGAAATAGTCGTTCTTATCTGCTCATTGTTTCGCCCCGGAGAAAATGTCGCGTATGAAGCGATAAAAGGAATTTTCCCATAAATAGCCAGACCTGACGCAACTGTCGCTAAGTTTTGCTCGGCAACGCCTATTTCAATATAACGCTCTGGAAATTTTTTTTGAAACCATTCAATCCTTGTTGATTCGGATAAATCCGCGCAAAGAGCCACAACTTTCTTGTCCTTCTCGCCTGCTTCAACGAGCCCTCTGCCGAAGCCGTCGCGAGTCGGCTCTTGCTCAAGAGAATCTTTTTCAAAAATATTTTTAACTAATTTTGCGTCTTTATTTATCATATTGTTCTTAAATTACGAAATGCAAAAGTTTACGGTCTATTTGAGCAAAAACATTTAGAAGATAAAGAGGTTTTGCAACCCGAGGACCTAATTTTTGCATTTCGTAATTCATAGATATTATTGATGTTCGCTTTCAATTTTCCCGCCAAGCGTTCTTAATTCATTTAAAAATTTTTTTGCTTCTTCTTTGCTTGGTGGTTTCCCATGCCATTTATAATCAAATTCAATTTCTTTTATTCCTTTACCCGGAATGGTGCGCGCTATTATAACAGTAGGTTTTTCATAAATCGCTTTTGCCATATCAATTGCGTCAATAAATTCTTTAATATTATGTCCGTCAACTTCCATAATATGCCAATTAAACGCTTCATACTTTTCTTTTAGTGGCTCAAGCGGCATAACATCTTCCGTCATACCGTTTATCTGAATATTATTACGGTCTATAATAGCGGTTAAATTTGAAAGTTTATTTTTACCGACAAACATCACTCCTTCCCAAATATTTCCGGCATCCTGCTCGCCATCTGACATCAAGCAGTAAGTTCTGAACTTTTTATCATCCATCCGCGCGCCATACGCAATACCCGCCGCCTGCGAAAGTCCGGAACCGAGCGGGCCCGATGTCGTTTCAATTCCCGGCAATCTCTCACGCTCCGGATGTCCCTGCAGGCGCGCTCCGAATTTACGAAGCGTCATTGTCTCTTTCAATGGAAAATATCCGGCATGCGCCATAGTGGCATAAAGAATAGGCGCGATATGGCCGTTTGAGAGAATAAGTCGGTCTCGCTCTTCCCAATCGGGATTTTTCGGATTGTGGTTTAAAATATGAAAATAAAAAGCCATGAAAATGTCCGCCATTCCAAGCGACCCTGCTGTATGTCCCGAGCCGGCTTCTGTGAGCATTTTTATAACCGTCTGTCTTATTTCATTTGCTTTTTCTTCAAGCTCTTTTATTTTTTCTTCGTGAATATCTGACATTTCTATTTTTTATTTTGTTTTTTAATAATTTTTTAATTTCTCAATCGCGTCTTTAATATTATCGCTTTCAAAAATCGCTGAACCGGACACAAGCCGATTCGCGCCGGTTTTTATCAATCGTGGCGCGTTTTTCATATTTACTCCTCCGTCAACGCTTATTATAACTTTTGGAAATCTCTCGCGCAAATCGGCAATCTTGCCGAGCACGCGCTCGTCAAATAGCTGCCCCTGAAAACCGATTTTCTCAATTCCCATAAATTGCGCGAAATCAATTTTGTCCACGATAGGATAAATGGCATCGTTTGATGTAGTCGTATTTAACGCTATCCCGAGTTTTGCTCTATCTGAAACAGCGCCAAAAATTTTTTCAAAATTTTTGGCGCTGTCAATGCTTTCAATATGCGCTATTACTCTCTTCGCGCCCGCTTTTATCCAATTTCCAACAACGATCTCAGGATTTAAAACCATTAAATCCGCTTCAAAATCAAAATCAATAGGGAGCGGCTTACCATCATCCTCAATATAAGGCCAACTTATAGATGAAACAAATTTCCCATCCATCACATCAATCTGGACAATATTCGCCAATCCTTTGACTTGAGAATATTTTTTGTTCAAATCATCTAAATTTTTTGGCATTATAGCCGGTATAATTTCCATAATTTATTATTAATCCTATTGGTCTTATTGGTCCCATTCGTCCCATCTGTCCTATTTGTCCTATCTGTCTTATCTGTCTTATCTGTCTTATCTGTCTTATCTCGATTACATAGGTCTTATTTGTCTAGTAATTTCTTCTATTTTCGCAATCCTACGTTTATGTCTTTCTTCCCCTATAAATTTTGTCTCAAGCCAAAGCTTCACGGCTTTTTTGGCGGTCTCTTCATCTAAAAAACGCGCGCCGAGTGAAAGCATATTCGCGTCATTGTGCTCGCGAGAAATTTTAATCTCATTCGGTATTTTCATTCTTCCATTATGCTCGCATTGCCCATTAAAAACTATAGCTCTTGCATTTGGATACCTATTGGCGACAATCGCCTCGCCTTGCCCTGAGCCGCCTAAAATTATTGCTCTCACCTCGTTGAAATTTTTTGACACTTTGCTTGCAGCTTTTGATATTGAATCCGGATAATCATCGTTCTCGTCATATTCATACGCTCCGTAATCTTCAACTTCATATCCGAGCGACTTTACGAACGGAATAAGTTTTTCTTTGAGTTTAAATCCGGCATGGTCTGCCGCAAATAAAATTTTCATATTTATCACTTTATATATTTACCGCTTAAAATAATATGTTTGACAAGTGTATTGGCATATCCGACTTCATTGTCATACCACGATAAAACTTTTACTAAATTTCCGCCAACTACTTTTGTAAAAGAAAGGTCGGCAATAGCTCCGTATGTATTTCCTATAATGTCAGATGATACGAGTGGTTCTTTTGTTGTCGTAAAAATGCCTTTCCACCTTTCCTCATTTGCCGCATCAATAAGCGCTCCGTTTACTTCGTCAATATTTGTGTTCTTTTTTGTGATAAAAGTAATGTCCGCTATTGAGCCAGAAATAACAGGTACCCGTAAAGCAATGCCATCAAATTTTCCTTCAAGTTCAGGCATTGCTTTTATCGTCGCGCTCGCCGCGCCTGTTGTGGAAGGAACAATATTTATCGCCGCGGCTCTGCCGCGGCGAACATCGCTTTTATTTAGCGCGTCAATAATACTCTGTGTCGCCGTATAACTATGAATAGTATTTAGAAGCGCTTTTTCAATACCAATTTTCTCATTAAGAATTGCAAGTATGGGGCTTTCGGCATTTGTTGTGCAAGAACCGTTTGAACTTATGTCGCATATCTTAAGTTTGTCTTCATTTACTCCCATAAGAATAGTCTCGCCTGAAATTCCACGCGGAGGAGAATCTTTTACGGGCGCCGTGATGACGACTCTTTTCGCGCCTGCGTCTAAATGCGCTTTTGATTTCTCATAACTTGAAAAAACTCCCGTTGATTCCACTACGATATCAATATCTAAATTTTTCCACGGCAAATTTGATGGTTCTCGCTCGCTTAAAAACTTTATTTTCTTTCCGTCAAAAATAATTGATGAATTTCCATCCGCGCCGATGACGGTAGCCGATACATCAAAACGGTTTTTTCCGTAAACGCTATCGTATTTAAGCAGATACGCAATATTTTCAATATCTCCTATATCATTGACAGCGACGAGCTCAAGCTCTGGAGTATCTTTTGCCAAACGCAAAAAAGCGCGCCCTATTCTTCCCAAACCGTTAATTGCGATTCTTATTTTTTTCATACAAATATTATAACAACATATTATTTTTTGTGAAAGCTCTAAAATTTCAACAATATGATGTGTCATCCAAGGACTGTCCTTGGAAAATACTGTCATCCAAGGACTGTCCTTGGAAAATACAGGTGCGACATCCGATGTCGCGCCTTCCTGAAACTACCAATGTCAAGGCGAGACCTTGA
>Ga0209343_10002151_pt1 | contig 25666 bp, 31 predicted proteins | sample RifCSPlowO2_02_FD_184026 | JGI IMG/M metagenome (GOLD analysis project Ga0209343, IMG submission 184026) | Groundwater microbial communities from Rifle, Colorado - Rifle CSP2_plank lowO2_0.2 (SPAdes) (version 2) | ecosystem: Environmental > Aquatic > Deep subsurface > Groundwater | place... | reverse complement strand
TGGGTCAAAGCCTTTATGCGCGAGTTCAAGGACTTCTGCATCCGTAACCTGAAATCCAATTCCCTTTCCTTCGAGACGCTTTGTCACTTGAGCAATCATGAGTTTTGTAATTTCCACAATCTGTGATTCCTCAAGCGGCTTGAACACAATCACGCCATCGAAACGGTTGAGAAACTCGGGGCGGTAGATCGTTCGCAGCTCCTCCTCGAGCAAATGCGTTTTGATCGCATCCGTCGATTCTCCCCTCGAAACGGCATCCTGGATATACTGTGTTCCCGCGTTCGAAGTCGCGATGATGATGGTATTCGTAAAATCAATCACACGCCCCGCCGCGTCTGTGACGCGACCGTCGTCGAGAATTTGAAGGAAGACGTTCAAAATATTTAGATCTGCTTTTTCAAGCTCATCGAGAAGGACAACGGCGAATGGTCGCGTGCGAACGGCTTCCGAGAAAAGCCCGCCCTGATTCGACCCTGGCGCGCCGATCAGTTTATCCATGCTGCGAATATCCTGATACTCCGACATGTCGACACGAATCATCATTTGTTCTGATCCGAAGTACGTCGCAGCAAGGGTCTTTGCGAGTTCCGTCTTTCCAACTCCCGTTGAGCCGAGGAACAGAAACGAGGCGATCGGTCTTGAACCAGGTCGAAGATCCGCACGCGCTCTTCGAAGAGCCGATGCAACCGCCTTCACCGCTTCGTCCTGGCCGATAATGCGGCCGTGCATTTCATCTTCAAGGTGCAACAATTTCATTTTCTCATCCTCTGCGACATTCGTCACCGGAATTCCCGTCTTCGTTGCAATAATCTTCGCTACATCTTCTCCGGTCACTTTTCCATTCTCCCCTCGAGACTTCACGACCTGTTCGGCGACCTCGCGTGCAATCTCGATCGCCTTCTTCGGCAAATATTGCTCGTGCATGTAACGATCGGACAGCTTCACGCATTTCTCAACGGCATCGTATTGAAAAATCACTTTTTTCTGATATTCAATTCCACCGATCTTGGATTCAAGAATGCGAATCGCCGACTTCTCATCTGGTTCCTCGACGGAAACTTTCTGAAAGATGCGTCCAAGCATCGAGCGCTCGATTGTCTCGGTATAATCTTGTGGTGATGTTGTTGCAATCGCAAATGTAGCGCCTCGCGAGAGATAGTCGGACAAAAGCGGTGCGAGGTCGGCCGTCAGTTGTTCGAGATCCATCAATGCCAAGATAATATTTCTCGAACGTGAAACCTCATCAAGCATGAGCATCAAACGTTCCTGTGCGGTCTCGACAGGCACACCGCTCACAAGTTGCGGAATGGAGATCTTCACGAGACGCTTATCCTTGAGCACATCCGGAACTCTCTCCTCGACCATCAACGCAGCGATTCCTGCGAGCACACTTCCCTTTCCAACACCATGCGGACCAACAAGAAGCGCGCTTTCTCGACCACCTTCAATCACACGAAACACTTGTTCGATTTCTTCTTCGCGCCCAATCATCATTGGGAGTCGGCCAAAAACTGCATCGGTGGTGAGATCCTCGGAAAATGCGTCGAGGATTGGGGTCGCGACCGATGTCATGGATCGATTCATGGCGCCTGTTGGCTTTGAGGCGGCGGCTTTTTGAAATCGCTTATACTGATCCTGAATTTTTTCATGAATGCGAATCCAATCAACCATGTTTTCAAACTGCACTGCATCAACACCTTGTTCTTGAAACAAGTCGGCGAGGAATGGATCGGCTTTGAAGGCTTCGAAAAACATCTCGAGTGCAGTCACGTTGTCGCGATCTTCGAGATAGGCGTTTCGAAAGGCGAAAAGCAAAACGTGCTCGGCAGCATCGTCGAGACCGGAAAGTGTTCCGAGTTGTCGCGTCGAGAGACGGCGCGACATGGGATCTTTGATTTTCTCGAAGGACAACCCGAGACGTCCAAACAAAATCGACGCCGCATCATCTTCCATCGCGCCGACAAATAGGTGGATTGGCTCAACATGCGCGTGACCAAATCGCTCTGCGAGAACGAATGCGGAATCAAGCGCCTTCATGGCGTTTGGATGAAAAAATTGAATGATGTCGATAGCATCCTTCGGCGGTGTCTCGAGAGCCACAAGCTCAGGCGGAATTGAGTTACGATCTCGTTTTGGAATAAACACGAGGTGGCGTGTGATCTCGGATTGATGCATGAATGAGAAACAAGCAACGAGAGCGCCGACGGAAAAAAGCATCAGAGCGAAGGATGGACGAAAAAACGCGGCAATCTCGGGAACGGTTGTGAATCCATTCTGATATACGAACAAAGCTGCGCCTGCGAGAATCAAAATTGCCGAAGCCAAAAAACTCACGCCCCCAATGGTGCGCGTTGACTTTGCCTTTGCCGCACGCTCTTCCATAGCGTGATGGTCGAGATTCAGAGCGACGTATGTTTTTTTGTTGAGAAGAAATCCATTTGGCATATTAGACGAACACCATTCCTAGGCCATGATAAAAAATGCCGAGAATTGCGAGTGGTAAGAGCAAAAGATACGCAATGAAAACGCCGACGACAACAAACATCCAAACGAACGTCGCAACGCCACGCGCGATCACCATGATGAGACGAACAAAAAAACTGATCAGTTTTCCGGATACGCTCGTCTCGCCGTACATGGGAACAAATAAATTCTTTGCCCAGATTGTGAGGCCTGTTGTTTCTGCTGCGTGCTTAACCGAATGACCACACCACAAAACCATCTGCGCAAGGCCGATCGTGAACCACCAGACCGGCAGAAACAAGATTTCTCGAACAAGATCGAGGAGGAGATGCTTGAGAACAAGAGAGCTCGAAGAGGACTTCATATGCAGGAATTATAGCACAAACAAAAAAGAACCCGATTGGGTTCAAGAGACTTTTTTCTCAACTTCGAGTTTGGCGGGGACGTATTGCGCGATCAGACGATCCATGACCGCTGTATCAAACAACTTTCCTTGACCGGAAACATCGACCGCAAGAGCGATCCCGGATTCTTCGTATGCACGCGCGATCTGCTCATGCATTTCTTGGAATCCGGTTGCGAGAGTGATCACACCATCCGTGATCGCTTGCTCGGCGTCTGAAATGACCTGATCCGTACTGTCACAGAGCATACGCGCTTCGTGAATCGTCTCGAGTTTGTGCAGCGAGTCTTCAAGCATCGCGATCTTCGCAAGCTGGTCATTCAAGAATCCAGCCGCCTTTTGTTCAAAAGCGATCATGGTTTGGTGCACCGGCGTCACTGCAGCAATCTTTGAACGAACCTCATGAAGAACACGCAAAAAAATATCATTCGCTGGATCTGCGTCAATCAACGCTTGTACACGTGCTTCAACGGATCTCAACTGATCCAAGAATGCAGACGTCGACGTTTTCTTTTTGACGAACTCGCAATCCGACCCGACAGTCGCAGCTTGCATTTCCTCAATCCGCTTGCGCTGAAATTCGAGGATGAACTGGCGCGGAGACCAAGTAGCACATTGCGCAAGCACAATCTCACGAGCCTTTTTCACAGCAAATGCATCAGACAGATGATCCCAATCGATCAGATATCCCACTCGATGCATTGTTGCGTTGAACCATTCTGAAAACGATACCGCCTTCCGTTTGTGGGCAGAAGCGTTCTGCTTTACAAACAATTCTAGTTCCTTCAGAAAACCTAATCTCTCCATATCAAACTTATAATCCGCTTGATCATACACATGCAAAGGAGGAAGATTAAACAGTGAACGTTTACGATTTTCCTCTGCTTGATGTTTCTGAATTCCTTCTGCGTTCTCCATGCGAAATTCGAGTTGCTCAATTAATTTTTTGATCGCACGTTCCGCTTCCCAATTTGTACAACCACTAATAAAGTTGTGTTTGATCAATGTATGAATACGAGCAGCCACATACGGAACTTCACGCGTCAGATACCCTTCGCGCGCTTCGTGCTCCAGTTGCTCAAACATGGTCAGTTCGTTTGCCATGATATTCTCCTTGCCAACAGCACTGAACCCGTCAATGTGTAAAGGGCATTCTCGAAACTGAATCGAGAGAATAGACTATCAAAAAAGAAGATTAAGTCAACCTTGCGTTATATTGCGTTATAGATAAAAAAGAACCCGTGATGGGTTCAAGGTTACAAAAAGAACGAACGACCGATCATGACGATGATCCAGATGAGAATGCAGATACCGCTGAAAAGCGCAGTCGCTGCGCGAATCGGACCGAAGGGATTGTCGGGCAGAACACCCGTGAGACCGATGAAGAAGAAAATGACGAGCGGAATGATCGCCCACTTGAACATTGCCCATGTCAGAACGATCGTCATTAAAGTGCCTCCTCGAGAAGTGTCTGGAGTTTCTTACAGGAAAACCAAAAATCGATCAAGGGTTACTCGATCGATTTTCGTAATTCTTCCATTAAACGAAGATAGAAACGCAGGTTGTGGATCGACGCGAGTCTGAGCGCGAGAATTTCTTGTACGGAGAATAAGTGACGAAGATACGCCCTTGAAGTTGTCTTACACGTCTCACAATCGCAATGTGGATCGATTGGCGATTCGTCGTACAAGTTCACCTCGTTCGTAATGCGTAATTGTTTGTACCAAATTGGGTTGGTTGCGTCGACGTTCATGTAGTCAATTGTGCTTGGATCTTGATTCCAGATGAAAAGCGTTCCGTGTCTCGCGTTTCTCGAAGGCAGTACACAATCAAACATATCAACTCCCGCACGCACATTTTCCACAATCTCTTCCGGCATTCCGCCACCCATAAAATAGCGTGGTCGATCTTCGGGCAACAAATCGCAAACATGACGCGTGATGCGAAACATATCTTCGCGAGGTTCCCCAACCGAGAGGCCACCGATCGCGTAGCCATCAAATTCGATTTCGATGAGACTCTCGGCGGATCGTGTACGAAGATCCTCATGCGTTCCACCTTGAACGATGCCGAAGAGCATTTGCTCCGGCGCGATCATGTCATGATGCGTTTTGGATCGAAGTGCCCATCGCAAACTTCTTTCCATGGCATCTTCGTATCGTTCACGCATAGATGTTCCTGCAGCAACGTCATCAAACTGCATCGCAATATCCGATCCAATTACCTTTTGCATTTCCATGGAGCTTTCAGGTGTAAGAAAAAGATACGATCCATCAATGTGCGACTGAAACTTCACACCCTCTTCTGTTGTCTTGTTCATTTTCGACAAACTAAAAACTTGATATCCACCACTATCCGTCAAAATAGGTTTCTGCCAATTCATGAGTTTGTGCATTCCTCCGAGTTTCTTCAATCCCTCAAATCCAGGACGCAACAAAAGATGATACGTATTATTCAAAATAATCTGCGCACCCAATTTTTCCATGTCGCTCGACGACAACGTCTTCACCGCGCCTTTTGTGGCAATTGGCATGAAGACGGGCGTTTCAATTATCCCATGCGCCGTTGTGAGACGACCGCGACGCGCTTTACCTTTTTGGTTGAGGAGTTCAAACATAACGCGATCAGCCTACCAAACTCTTGACGAGATGACAAAAGCTGTTAGACTCTTTGAACGTGAAACGACGTTCGTCTCGGAGGATTCATGCGACAAACAGACTACCCGATTCAATCGATTCAACCTTTTTCTGAACATGGCCGCACGGGATTTGATCTTGAATTCCGTTTGGACAATGGGCACATTGCGAAAGTCGAATTGCGGAGTGATCGTCCTTCCTGGACGCGCATCAAGCCGCTCGAACCGCAAAAAAAGGCGACGATCCGAATCGCTGCCTACAACCATGACCTCTTGCGTTTCCGAACACTCGACGTCGAAATTCACGAAGTCCATCTCCCTGCTCAATCGACCACATAGGTCGATTTTTTCTTATGAAAAACCGAGCTCTCGCTCGGTTTTTTACTTATAATGCATTCGATAGTCCCATTGTTTTTTCAATCACGCCTAATCGGTATCGATTTGAAATCACTTCTTCTTTTAACATCGTATGTTGACCTAAGAAGTGATCAAACGCGGATAAAATTCTGGATTCCATGGGTTCAAGCTGTTCTCGAAGCTTTCGATCGATCATTTCTTCGCACTCGACGCGCATGATGCCATCTCGAATCAAATATTGAATCGATGTTGTATTATCTTCAACGTTGCTCTCAAGTAAATCAAAACGTCTGTCCATCTTATCAAATCTGGAATCAATACTCACTTGCATATCTGCAAGTGTTTTCTGAACTTTAACAGCATTCTCTTGTATACACACAAGAGTGTTCGAAATCGTCTCTAATGTCACAGCTTGTTTTCGCATATTAGTTTCATTATAAGTGACTTAAATAAAAAAGAAAACTCCCAGATGATTTCATTCATATGGGAGTTCTTATACTCTTATTCTTTCAGAATTTTTTGTGTTTGTCAATACATCTTTGTGGATAATTACTCATTCAACCCAAGTGTCTCTAACATTTTTCTCTGTTCCTTCGACAGCTTGTACGGCGTCACCACTTTCACGATCACGATGTGATCTCCACGACCGCCGCGAGAAGGTACACCCTTTCCTCGCAGGCGTAATTGCGTTTGCGATTGCGTGCCGGCCGGAATGGTCAGGTCTGCTTTTCCGTCGACCGTTTCGATCGACACGACCGCACCGAGTGCAGCTTGTGTAAATCCGATTTGCTTTTCGGAATAGATCGTTTCGCCGTCACGCTCGAATCGATGATCCGGTTTTACGCCAATACGCACGAACAAATCACCAGACTCACCACCCTTAATCGCTTCACCTTCCGATCGAACGCGCAACACATTCCCATCTTCAACACCCGATGGAATATGCACATTCAATGTTTTGCGTTTCTTCTCGAGTCCAGCTCCGTGACATGTCGAGCACGGCGTATTCGGAATCTCGCCCGTTCCATGACACGTTTCACATGTGCGCTTCGTCTGCATCGCACCGAGAATCGTACGCTGAACGCCGATCACAACACCGTTTCCATCACACGTTCCACATTTCTTCACACCCTTCCCCGGCTCTGCGCCGTTTCCAGCACAGCGCTCACACGCAATATTCTTCGTAAGTGAAAGTTCTTTATCAACACCGAAGATGGATTCATGAAACGAGAGATGCACATCAACTTGGATGTCACCGCCGCGTCGTTCTCGAGATCCACCGCGCGAACCGCCGAACATTCCGCCGAAAATATCTCCGAGGTCTTCGAATCCCGCGCCTTGAAATCCGGAAAAATCAAAACCCGCACCATTAAATCCACCGCCACCGTATCCACCGCCCGCAGAGCCGTCGAACGCAGCAGAACCAAACTGGTCATACTGCGCACGCTTTTTCTCATCGGAAAGTATTTGATACGCTTCATTGATTTCTTTGAACTTCGCTTCATCGCCACCTTGTTTGTCTGGGTGATATTTGTGCGCCAAACCACGAAATGCTTTTTTAATTTCGTCTTGCGAAGCGGATTTTTCGATCCCGAGAAGTTTGTAGTAGTCTTTGGCCATATTTTATTTGTGTCATCCCGAGCGAAGCCGAGGGATCTCGCATTTATAACGTTTTACTTTATTCCTCGAGTTTATCGAGAGGTTGTTGTGTCGGAACTTTCCCGATCTCTATCAAGATCGGTTGCTCGATTGTTATGTAATCCTCAAAACGCATATCAAGGGAATCTGTAAGCGAACCGGCATTAAAAAAGATCCGCTCATTCTCGGCCAGACGAGGATCACAAAATGTTTTGATGTTGAAAAGCGAACCGAACGGCGGAACAGAACCTGGAACGCAACCCGTCACCTCGAAAGGATCCGACGCAAACCCAACCCCTTCCCCGGTCGCAGCCTTTGCTTTCGCGTTGTCGAGTTTGAGGTCGGCCGGCATAACGAACAGATAGTGTGTACCTGTTTTGTGACCTTTCGTCACGATCGCCTTCGCGCCGGAGTGCATATCGATACCGCGGACACGAGACGCGTCAGCGGAAGTGAGGGTTGGTTCGTGGTGGGCAGTGTGGTACTCGATGCTGGCGGCATCAAGACGGGAAATAATTTTTTGATAAACATCCGTCATACAAATAATGAACGTCGAAAGGGGCGAGCCAATGACTCGCCCCGGTTCGATTTATTTATTCCTTCTTCTCCGTAAACTCCGCATCAATCGGTTCATCCGCTTTCTTTTCGGTTCCGGCCTCTCCCGAACCTCCTGTTTCTCCAGCCTTTCCTGCCGCCTCATACATCTTCGCGCCAACCGCTTGCGCAACCGTCGAGAGTTCATCCGCTGCTTTTTTAATCGCCTCATGATCGTCGCCGTCCTTTACCTTCTTCAACGCTTCAATCTTTTCCTCCACTTCTTTACGTTCAATCTCCGAGATCTTATCTCCGCCGTCCTTCAACATTTTCTCGGTTGTATAAATCATGGTTTCCGCGATGTTCTGGTGTTCAACGCGTTCTTTGCGTTTTGCATCCTCTTCCGCATGTTCATCTGCATCCTTCTTCATACGTTCGATTTCTTCTTTCGACAAACCTGTCGAACCTTGAATAGTAATCTGTTGGCTCTTACCGCTTGCCTTATCGGTTCCCGTCACATGCAAAATTCCGTTTGCATCGATATCAAACTTCACTTCGATTTGTGGAACGCCACGTGGCGCCATTGGCAAACCAGAGAGCACGAAGCGGCCGAGTGTTTTGTTTCCGTCCACCATCGCGCGCTCACCTTGAAGCACGTGAATTTCAACCGTTGTTTGATTATCCGCCGCGGTCGAGAATGTTTGCGACTTCGATGTTGGAACAGTCGTATTTCGTTCGATCAACTTTGTCATCACACTTCCCATGGTCTCAATACCAACAGACAATGGAGTGACGTCGAGGAGCAACACATCTTTCACTTCACCTTGAAGAACTCCCGCTTGAACCGCTGCGCCGAGCGCAACAACTTCATCAGGGTTCACAGTGATATTTGGTTTCTTGCCGAAAAATTCTTCGACAACTTTTTGCACGAGCGGCATGCGTGTCATTCCTCCGACCATGACAATCTCTTGAATGTCAGATTTCGAGAGACCTGCATCTTTCAACGCAGCTTGAACCGGTCCAATTGTTTTTTGTACAAGATCGTAACAAAGTTCTTCGAGCTTCGCGCGTGTAAGCGTGATCACCAAGTGCTTTGGCCCATTCGCATCCGACGTAATAAACGGTTGGTTGATTTCTGTTTGTTGAGAAGTTGAAAGTTCGATCTTTGCGCGTTCAGCCGCATCCTTAATACGTTGCAAAGCGAGCGGATCTTTTGCGAGGTCGACTCCTTCTTGCTTTTTGAACTCCGCGAGAATCCATTCAATAATCACGCGATCAAAGTCGTCTCCACCGAGGTGTGTATCTCCGTTCGTCGACTTCACCTCGACCGTATCAGCCGAAATGTCGAGAACAGAAACATCGAAGGTTCCTCCACCAAGATCATATACCGCAATCTGTTGTCCGGCTTTTTTGTCGAATCCATACGCAAGAGCCGCGGCAGTTGGCTCGTTGATAATTCGAAGTACTTTGAGTCCAGCAATTTCACCCGCGACCTTCGTAGCATTTCGTTGTGCGTCGTCGAAGTATGCCGGAACCGTAATCACAGCTTCCGTTACTTTTTCGCCGAGCTTCTCTTCGACATCAGCCTTGATCTTTTGAAGCACCATCGCGGAGATTTCCTCGGGCGTGTATTCCTTCTCTCCCATCTTAATCGCAACACCATCGCCATGTTTGACGATTGCGTACGGCATCATTTGTTTGTCGCGAGAAACTTCTGCGTCGTCAAAGCGGCGTCCGATCAAACGCTTAATCGAATACAACGTGTTCGCCGGATTCGTCACTGCTTGGCGCTTCGCAGGCAACCCAACAACGCGCTCACCGCTTTTTGCAGTCGCGACAATGGATGGCGTAGTGCGCGCACCTTCTTTATTCTCAAGAACCTTAGGCTGACCACCTTCCATGATGGCAACACATGAGTTCGTTGTTCCGAGGTCGATTCCAATAATTTTTGGCATACGTTTTTTATGTTTGTGTCATTTTAATTTTCTCAGAATCCTCGATCACACGATCAGGTTCTCTGAAAAATGGACGAGAGATCTCGTCCGAGTTTAGAAAAAGGTGTTCGCAAGTTCGAATTTTTGCGAAAGCGTTTTCTCCGGCTGCTTCTTTGATGGAGTCGCTCTGGGCGGAACTTCAGGACAAGGTTTGACATCGAGTCGTTTCTTCATTCGATGAAACATTTGGCATTCGATCGGAAACCGACGTGTACCGCTTTTCCCTTGCAGATCATGAAGTTCGTACCAACAAGATGGATGTGGCGCTGGCTCGTGAAAAAGGGTGAGTTCATTGTCGACCGAGAGACGTTCGAGCGGAAGTGGTTTCTGCTTTTCCGACTGCGCGTACAGTGAAACGAAGGATGGGAGAACAAACGCGATGATGGAAACCATTGCAACCCATGCACAAATACCAATGACCTGATCGCGCGTCAGCCTCATGGCTTCTTCTCCTCCAGAGAAAATTGTTTCTCGATCGCGATGATTTGCTTTACCGACTCACATGCGACCATTGTCACGGCAATCGTTCCTTGACTCGGTTGAGTGAGCGAAAGCCAACAGAGTTCAGCGGTTGAATCACCCTTCGACCATGTGATACGTGTCAATTTTGCCACTTCATCAATGAAAACTTGTTCAACATGTCCGTGATTGTACTCACTCGAGCCACTCGCGATCACTTGTGTTTGATCGTTATGAGCAGGTCCAAGCATAATGACTGTTACCACACCGACCACGACAAGAATCATCGCACCCAACATAATCGACGCAGGACGACGCATGTGAACCACCTTGTATTATACGAATCCTGTCTCCGCCTTTCAGATCCAGGTGATCGACCTGGATCTGAAAGGCGTATGCATTATGTTCGAACAACAACCGTTGCGGGGCGGATCACTTTCTCACCGAGTTTCCATCCACGAAGAGAAACTTCCACGACAGAATGTTCGGCGGCGTTCTCATCTTCTCGCTCACCGACAGACTCGTGGAGATGTGGATCGAACGTGTCCCCGATCGCGCCGAATGGAGTGACACCCATATCGAGAAGCACGCTTTCGAGTTGATTGCGAACATGCATCATGCCGGTAAGCCAATTTTCGAGCGTTGCGTCGAGATTCTGTGGTTTGAACTTTAATGCTTGATCGAAGTGATCCAAAATCGGTATGATCGATTCGGCCATATCCTCTTTCACCCCGCGACGCATGTCGTCTTTTTCTTTGATCAAATCTTTTTTCAAATTGTCATAATCCGCAAGCGCCCGTTTCCATCCAAAAAGATATTCCTCGCATTTCAAACACTTCATTTCTTCACTTCTTACCTTCTCACCTTCTTCTTTTTCTTCTTCTTGATTCATATCCGTTCAATTAATTGTTGTGCTTGCTGTAACAGCGCAAGGTTACGCGCGTAGTTCATACGCATGGGGCCGACCAATCCGAGAATGCCGTGCGCGCCGTTTGGCAATCGATAGCGAATCATCATAGTGGTCATTTGATCGCCGAACGGATTATGGGATCCGATCAGCACTTGCGTTTCAAACGGAACCTGATCGAATACGTTTGTCATCACTTGATCAAATTGATCGATCAATTCTCCGAGAGAAACAGCGATGTTTGCGTCTTGAAATTCCGGTTTCAAAAAAAGATTCGACACACCCGTGTAATAGCTCCAGTTGCGATCAAACCCGACAATCGCGGTCTCGCCGGAAATCTCCACAAGCCGTTTTGCGATCGCCTTCAGTGTTGATTCCTGATCTTGTTCCTTGATTTCAAACGATGGTTGTTTTTTTATCGAAGACTCTTCCCCCATCACATGCTGAAGATAATAAAGGTACGCCTTCTCGGTCGGCACGCGCCCCGAGGACGTGTGCGGCTGACGCAAGTACCCTTCTTCTTCAAGCAAACTTAATTCATGACGAATGGTGGCAGATGATGAGGAAAGTCCGTATGTCTCCACAAGATACTGCGAACCAACCGGCTTTGCGGTTTTGATGTAATCATCGATGATGAGGCGCAAAAGTTGCTGAGCGCGGGAATCCATAGGAATACTTGAGGTACAGATTACAAATAGCGGCATACAGATATACAGATTTTTGTCCTCTTGTTTTTTCCCATTTGTATATCTCTATCTTTTATCTGTAATCTGTACCTCAAACGATTCTCATAAAAACAATATTAGCACTCTGGATTATAGAGTGCTAATTATTTTGCGTCAAGTATTTTTTATCCGAATAATCCCCCAAAAAAACCTTTCTTTTTTGGTTGTTGTTTTTGAGTTTCCGCAGCCGGTAATGGGGCGATTTGCTTTTCCCAATCCGTTTCAACGGTTTTGACCATTTGAACAGATCCGGAAGTTGCCTCCGGTGCCAAAATAGGTTTCGATATAGCGAGTGCTTCGGTACGCGCTCGTTCTGCGACCGGTTGACTTACTTGTCGATCTGCCGCTTCACGTGTTGCAATTTGTTGTTGAAATCGTTCGTGACGTGTACGCGCTTCTTGTTGTTGACGTGCTTGTTCTTGTGCTTGACGAGCGAGTTCAGATGCATCCGCCTGTTCTTGATCTCTTGCTTCAAACGTTTTTGTCCGTTCGCGATTTCCCGCCGCAACACGCGCATCGCGTCCTGCCGTCGGATCATAGGCTCTTTCTGGAGGCATATATTTTTTATAAATTCGATCAATTACTGATCATCCTAGCACATTTCAGAGAAAAATCAAGCACTGATTGCAGAGACGATAAAATAATCAGGCAAAACCGATGAATCCCCTCTCGCATTCACGTAGGCGCGCATGCGGAGTTCTTGCTCGAGAAGCTCGTCTGGATCCTCTGCGTGTCGAGAAACAAGCTGTTCGAGGATGTTCTGGTCAAGATGTCGCGCGGTCCATTCATTCAAAATAATGACGCGATTTCCACGATTGATCGCGAAAAGAGTTGGGTCAACGGATTCAATTTTAGTGAGTTCATTTTTATTCGCATCGAAAACATACATGCGATCCGCTTCGGATCGATGAAGACATGCGCACAACTCTTCGCTTGGCCAAGAAAATATTTTTGCGATTGAACGTAGTTGTCGGCTCATCGGAATCGCAAGAGATTGTTGCATATGTGATTCCATGAGAACGCAAAGCGCATGTTCCAAATCAAAATATGGATCCACGCCCGCCCGCCCAAAAAGATTTGCAAATTGTTGGTCAAGAATGGCGTTGTTCATAATGTATTCAAGGTTGTTTGTTCGTGGTGCTTCTTCCAGAGAGCTTTGTTTAGTTTTGTTTTTTCAAGAAGCTCGGACATTTTCTTTCCACTTAAAATACTTGGAACAATCACATACGCAGCACCGAGTTCATAACACCGTTCAGCTTCTTCATGCGTACGAGCTGAAACAATGACAGTACCCGTGAATTTTTTTAATCGAAGAAACGTGAGGATGGTAGAACTGATTGCAACATCTGGAATGGTTGAAATAATTAGTTTTGCTTTGTCCGTTTGAACATCCTCAAGAAAATTTTCATCTCCGGCGTCGCCGTACACACTCGAGATTCCGGATTCCGCAAGTTCGTAAATCACTTGCGGATCAAAATCAATCACAGAGAATGTTTTTTTCATGTTCTGAATAGTCTCGAGGAGTGCGGAACCTGTTCGATGAAATCCAAAAAGCAACGTGTGAACCGGCTTGTGCACTTTTTTCATCTCAACATCCAAAACATGTTTTGGCTCAAGCCATCGGAATAACGGATGAATGACGTCAAAAATCCGTTCATTGTATTGGATGAGTGAAGAACTGCCTGCAATGGTGAGAATTCCAACGGCTGTGACAAGACCCAAAATATCTGGAGGCAACTGCCCGCTTACAATTCCCGCTCCAATAATGATAAACGAAAATTCAGATATTTGTGCAACGGTTGTTCCAGCAAGAAATCCTGTACGTGGATGATAACCGAGGAGCCGCATGACAATCATCACGATGAGTGGATTACCGATCAAAATGAACAGCGTGAAACAGATGATTGGCAACGCCATGCTCGAGAGGCCGGCGAGATGAAATTGTGTTCCGAGAACAATGAAAAAGAGAATGAGAAAAAAATCGCGAAGGGGGCGAATGCGCGTTGTGATTTCTCGGTGATAAAACGATCCGGAAAGTGTGATACCCGCAATGAGCGCGCCGAGTTCAATCCCGAATCCAAGTCTCGAGAGCAAGAGCGCAATCGTAAAACACCAACCGATCGCGAACACAAAAAGCAATTCTTGCGACTTCGCAACGTAATGAAGAATCGGTGGAAGCACCTTCGAAGAAACAAACCAGAGACATGGAACTAGAAGAATTGCTTTCAAAAGCGAGCCCACAAAAACCTGTTCGAGCGGCGCACCGGTTTTCATGCCGTTCAATCCAAGCAAGATAATCATGGCGATAAAATCTTGTACGAGCAGAAATCCGATACTGATGCGACCATAGAGCGAATCGGTATCTTCTTTATCTGTCAGAGATTTTACAACAATAATGGTACTCGCAAAGGTAAATGCAATCGCGAGATAAATACTTGTGACGGCCGAGAATCCAAGAAGCAAACTAAATCCGAATCCGATAATGGTCGTGAAGATGACTTGCCCAACTCCTGTGGCAAATGAAACTCCCCCGACATCTTTTACATTTCGCCAGTTCAGTCCAAGTCCAACCGTAAACAACAAAAACGCCACGCCGATTTGCGACATGACATGAAACACATCTGAACTGTTTGTAAGCGCGAGCAAACTCGGACCAATCATCACACCCGCAATGATGTAGCCGAGAATGAGCGGAAGTTTGAGACGATGAATCAACATCGATGCAATCGCGACGATGATAAAGACAATCCCAATTTCAAAAAAGAGTTCCTCCAACATGCAGATAGTATAACATGAAATTCGAAATCAGAAATTCGAATATCGAAAACCAAGGCTGAAGTCTTGGGCTACAGAAATGTTTTCTGCTACAATATCCATACTATGCCAAATATTCCACAACACATGACGCTTGAGAAATATTTTTTTCTCTTTGTCTCCGCGATCGTTTTATATCTTTTCTGGAAAGTTCTTCAGCCATTTATTCTGGTCCTGATTTTGGCGGGCGTCGCGACCGTCATTCTCTCTCCGCTTGATAGACGTCTGAAACATGTTATGAAGCGACCGAGACTGCGTGCGGCACTTTTATCGATCGCCACTTTTTTTCTGGTCTTCATCCCAATTCTCTCCATCCTGTTTCTCATGGCAACTCAAGCATCAGACCTTGTAAAAATTTCCATCAACGACACCTCTTGGCTCAATGAGTTGAAGCAAACCGCATCCCCCATCATTCAAGCACTCCCAAGTCCAATCCAAAAAGAATTGGCTTTGCTTGATGTGAGTAAGCTTGGAAAATCCGTAGCGGTGTGGGCGTTTGAAAATATCGGAAATGTTTTTTCAAGCTCCACAAAACTTATCTTAAACACGTTCATCTTTTTTCTCTGTTTGTATTATCTCCTCGTCAATCGTGATCATTTGTATAAAGAAATGCTTCTTCTTTCCCCGCTTGATGACGCGCAAGATGAAAAACTCTTGAGACGCATCGTGAACACCATTCGCGGCGTCGTGTTTGGCGTTCTTCTTGTCGCGTTTATCCAAGGATGTGTCGCCGGAATTGGAATGACCATTTTTGGCGTACCCGGAAGTCTCATCTGGGGCGCACTTGCAGGTGTGGCAGGACTCATTCCCCTTCTTGGAACAGCCATTATTCTCATACCAGCCGTGCTCTTTCTCTTTTTCACAGGCTCAACAACAGGTGCTGTCGGACTCCTCATTTGGTCCGTTGTATTTGTTAGCACGATCGATAACCTGATCGGTCCATTCCTGATTGGCGGCCGCGCACATCTCCATTCATTCATGGTCCTCATCAGCGTCCTCGGTGGCCTTGCCGCATTTGGATCCGTAGGCGCCATCGCAGGTCCATCCATTCTTGCCGCGCTGCTTGGCCTGATGGAATTGTATAAGTCAGGAATTTTGACGACGGGAAGGTTGAAGTAAAGGCGAAGAAATAACATTCGAGGACAAAAAACACCCAGGTTTATGCCTGAGTGTTTTTGTAAGTTCATAAAAAAAATCACCAGGATGGTGATTAGAGGGAAAGTTCACGTTTGATGAGCGGCCTGATCGTGAGTCCTTGCACAATGATGGAAAACGCCACAATGACGTATGTAATGGTCAGAAACAATTCCTGTTCCTTTCCTCTTGGAAGCGAAAGAGCAAGCGCAAGTGAAATGCCGCCGCGCAGTCCTCCCCATGTCATGATTTTAATCAATCCCGGACTCACCGCACGCTTCATGAAACGAAAAGTGGCAACCGGAATCGCGACACTCACAAAACGCACAAGAAGAACAACTGGGATGAACAGAAGTCCGATCCAGAACACGCTCCAAGACGATTGCAACGTAAGTAACATGAGCCCCACCAGAACAAACAGGACCGCATTGAGAATGTCATCAATGAGTTCCCAAAAATCATCCAATCGCACGCGGGTCTTGTCTGACATCGCGAATGCTCTTCCGTGATTTCCAATGAATATTCCCGCTACCACAATCGCGATCGGACCCGAGAAATGCCATTTATAGGAAAGTGTGTATAAACACATGACAAGCGCAATCGTTCCAATGATCTCCAACTGGAAGTTGTCGATCTTCTTCAGAATACGATACGTCACATAACCGAAGAGGAGTCCAATGAGCGCTCCACCAATCGCTTCTGTGCAAAAAAGAAGGAGCAAACGTGAGAGCGAGAGTGATTGCCCTTTGGCGATCATCTCTGAAAAACCAATAAAGAGAGCAACGCCGACACCGTCGTTGAACAACGACTCGCCAGCAATTTTTACTTCAAGACTTTTTGGAGCCTTCGCCGCTTTCAACACACCAATCACGGCAACGGGATCCGTAGGAGAAATCAGTGCACCGAACAAAAGGGCGTACGGGAAACTGATGCCAAGATGGAGTGCCTTCGAAATAAAGTAGGTGCATGTGCCTACCATAAAAACCGAAAACACCGTTGAGAGGACAGAGAAAACTCCGATCTCCAGTTTCTTTTTATGCAAATCTTGAAGGTTGATATGCAACGAACCTGAAAATAACAGGAATCCGAGCATGCCAACCATCAACGCTTCGCTGAAATTGACGGATGCCATGAATGTCGTCACGGCGCTCAACACATCTGCGCTTACAAAATGACCGACGAACATAATGCCGATCGAAAACACGATCGAAACCAACATGATACCGATCGTCTGTGGCAGATGCAGATACCGGTCATTGAGATATCCGACGATAAACGTAACCGCAAGGATAATAGCAACGATTGCATACAAATCCATAAACGCACCTCCTCGAAAGAACGGGAGGTGAGAGTACAAGAAATCTACCATTCTGTCAACGAATTGGGTTTAAAAAAGAGATCTCTAAAACGAAATATTCAAAAGATTGACACACACAAGAACGACTCCGGCTCCCAAAAGACATCCAGCCATTTTTCCAATCGCGGAACCGAGCACCGTTCGTTCTTCGGAAATATTTTTTTGTCTCAAGCTTTCCGCCATATGTCCCTCGAACACGCCGGCAATCCCGTCTGTGATGGCATTTCCTACAGCCCCTCCAATAATCGCACCGGCCACTCCGGAAATGTGCGCCCCAAATAATGCGAGCACGACCAAAAAACTATTATCGATCACTCCAAAAATAATATCTGGAGATACATGTTTAAGAGGAATTTGAAATGCACGCAATGAAGCAAGACAGAGCGCACTCAAACCAAGCATCACCCACCCTATCAATTTCGCCTCATAAATAAAAAACGCACTTCCAAAAAAAATAATCATGCAAAGTATTGCCACTTTCAGGATCGCGGAGATGAATGATTTTTTCATACTTCAAGTTGATATCTAACTTAGCACCGTTTTATTATACCAGAAGTGATTTTCGGACAAACAAAAACACCCAACCGAAGCTGAGTGTTTTTGGTGACCCTTGAGAGACTTGATTGGAACTTGATGATCGAAGAACTGAATGGATGGATGAGGTTTCGGGAGGTTTGTGCTGTGGGAGTGTGACAAATCGGGAGAGGTTGCAAACCTCACTTATATCGATGAGGTATCTTTCATAATACTCGAGAAAAAATCTTGATAAATTCGATCGAGATGATCTATCTGGTAGATCTTAATTTTATTTGCTATTAAATCTTGAATTGAAAAAAGTAACCCCTGCTGTTTATTTTTGGACTGTTGACAAACAGATTCGAATTCCCAACAACCCATAATATAAAAATTATTCGTTTGGGTTTTCATTTTTTCCTTAATTTTATTACGTGCAAACCTGTTGATCGTAAACATTTCATCTAAATAGACAATAATATTGATGATTTTTTGATTTTTATACTCAATACCGGGAACTTTATTTTCGATAATATGTTTTTCTTTTTGCGATAATTTATCCAATTCATTTGCAATATCCGTAAATAAACTTTCAATCCCAACTCCACTCTCTTTTTGTATCCCAACTTTGGAATAAGCATCAATTTTCCGTTTCTTACACTCTATTTGAAAAATATATTCATCTGAAATTAAAAGATGATCGGCACTGCGCCACTCCTTTTTTCCGATCTTATATGTTGTCTCTTGTGCAAGAACTGCGCGATTTAATAAGTCTAAATTGTATTGCTTTATCATCTCCTCAACATATAATTCAAATACCTTTCCCATCTCCTGAAGTAAAGCTGATCCATCAACTTTTTCTAGTTTTTCCAAAATAATATAATATAATCCTTCAAAAATTCCATAAACAAAATCAGGCTGAGATGGAATAATATATTGTTCATTCTGCTTTGTTGAATCAGTCTTGATCACGGGGAATCTTTTGAGCGAATTGAATTCGTACTTTTTCAAAAAAACATCTGAAAGTTCAAATTTTTTAGACTCTGTAATAAATTGGGTTGTCGATATACTAAAAATATTTAAGAAATTTTGTATATTTTGCGTACTTAATAAAGGCTTCAATTCTTCATAAGTGGTCTCTGTGTAACTTTCAATCAAAAACGAATCTGCAAAGACCCCGTCTTCTCGCGGGCAAAAGTTCGCATAAATACATGTTCCAATTTTCATCACTTCAAACAAATTCATGCCAAGTGCTGTGTCGATTTTTCCCCCAAGCTCTTTATTTTCTTTAACGACACGATCAAAAATCCAAAAATATCTTGCAATAAGACTGGAATAAAACCTAAGATAATGCCATTGATAATTTGTAGATCTCAAAAGCCATGACCATCCCTGCTCCACCATTTCAGACTCTGTTTCTAGTGTCTGAAGTCCATCCTCAAGATTTCCATATATGTTGATAAGATTAGCTAAATCTAAATCATTGTATTGGCGTTCCTGTTTTGAACAATTTAGTAATACTCGTTTTGTAGCAAATGAAACAAAATCACGCGTAAGCATTCCCGCCCTTCGTTTTATTTTAGGTGTTGCATAAAATTCAAACTCGATATTTACATTCACTGCAATTTGATTCCCCATGAGCACACTCAGTCGCTGTAGTGACATCAAAGAATGAACTAAATCAAAATTCTTTATTACATTATCAAAATCTTCAATTTTATAGATTTTTGAAAACTCTAGTTCAGACGAGGTTTGAATTTTGATTTCAGACATATCCTAAAATTTCATAGTTGTTCAACAAGTACATGATACCAAATAAACCGTCATTGTGACGGTAGATGCATAACTTATCGGATTTTTCAGGTGCTGATCGAACAAGTATTTCCTCACTTTGAGTGATATCCCGATGAGTCGTTGTATATAGTTGCGTCAATCTCTTAACAGATTGGTATTGAGATCAATTGTTGAATTGTTTCACTCTTCCAAGCATCATTCCAGCTTGAGCCCCCAACATTTGATACTTACTCCAATCTCTCACAAATGCCGTTTGATAAAATCTGTCTTGATTCCTACCCAAACTCTTCTGCCAAAAGAAATACGTAAGCTTTGGAAAATATTGGATTGCTTTGAGCAAAGATTTTATGTACACCAAAAGAGTTTCGAAATATGTTTTTTCCTCGAATGTAAGGATTAAATTTTCCTTCTTAAGGAATTGATCGAGCTCATGTGTACAACGCAATAAAACATAGTATTGCTGTTCATTTTGTTTATACAAACCCTCAGCATTGATCACATGTTTTTTTGATCCAACACTAAGTTCAATTTGCTCAGTTAGTTCTTTATGAACACTACGAGCTCGACTGATTTGTTTAGTCAAATTAACAATGTTCATATTTTCCGTTTAATTATTCTCCAAAATTTCTTGGATAACATGACCCGGATATTTACCAACAATATCCTCATCCGCGAGCATCGCCGACCTGACAGAATCCCAAGTCGCGAATTCAAATTTTGTCTGCGTGAAAAATTCTTTTAGATCTTTGATAAAAAAATCAACGAATTCTCTAAATTCTTTTCTATCAACATCGCCAATAATATACCATGGATGTAGGTGATAACCGGTGCCCCCGATCTCCATTTTGGGGTATTGTGTCATTTTTTGAAACTTGGGGTAATCCATCTTAAAATGGGAGTACATCGTCTGATCAATCAATATTGTGCAAGCAAGTGCGCAATGAAACAATGCCAAATCTTGCCGTGGAACATGTGAGAGTTTTTCTTCATTCAGGCAACGAAAAAATATGTAAATTCCGTCCGCATGTTTGTGTGCTTTTGTTTTTTTCACCCATTCACCAAATTGTGAACGGAATCGGCCATAATAATAACCGCTTGGATGTAAATCCATCTGTCGCATTTTAAGACATAATTCACGAGATTGCGGAGATGTATGTACCGCGATCTTATTCATTTTTTTACTTAATAATCTCATATTTATCAAAAATTGATTCCCTCAACTGTTTAACTAAAAATATAACGTCCATAGCGACTAGTGAACTGATCAATATATTCAATACAAGTTTATCTTCTCGTAATATATTTTTTGCAACAATGCTACCAAGAAGATACTGTTCTGCCCCGGCTTTTTCATTGTATGCATCATAATATTCCTTGTAGCGACTCATAATGAAATCCAATTCTTTTTTTACTTCTTCTCGATTGTTTAATATGCCCAAATCGGCAAAATATTTTTTATGAACAGAGATGGTTAATTTTCTATCTCTATCTGCAAAAAACGCATCAATAATCCAAAAAATCATTATGAGCCGTTCATGGGCAAAAATTTCTTTGTCGGCTTTCTTGAAGGGTGAGCTCTCCTTAGCCATTTCGTAACTCACAAAATCTATTCCGAATTTTTTAGCAAAATAATACAGTGATTCTGCGAGTTGTTCCTCGGAAATCTGATTTTTTATGATTGAGTCTTCAAGTGGCATAGAGGCATGTTAATTTTGGTGTTGTGCTGGTCGAGGCTTCTTGTGATCTACTTCCCATCGTAAATAAAACTCTTTCTTTATTTCTTTTGATAAGTCAGAAATTCCCAAACACGATATTTCTCATATCTTTTCTCATTAAACTTGGTTGTCGATTGAATATGCTCAATCTCGCTCTCTATCATCCCATGCCGTTTCAAGTCATTGAATGAGAATGTATTCTGTCGAAACAGTCGCCTTAGTGATCTTAAATGTCGCAGTGATTGGTTAATAGGTTTCATATTCATGATCTATTCAATATCATCCCTCATATCCTCAAAAAATTTCATCAACGTGTAAGAGAAAAACGTGACGGCTCCCGCTAAAGCAACCAAAATAAAAGATAAACTACCTCCATGATTCAACCAGTAAAAAATTTCATAGACTGTTATCAGCAACAAAACATAAAATACGATTCTGATTTTCTGTGCAGTTTTTGCTAAGTAATCTTTTTTGTTCATATTTTTTTGTTTAGGATCGTTAACGATCGTCTGATGCAAGCCCACCAATTATCATACCGACAATTCCGATGCCCCACACAAGGAAATAAAAAGTTGGAAATACACCTTCAACAATCCAAAAAACAATCGGAAAAATAACAATACCGGGTGAAAGAAAAATAGCCAAAATGTAACCGAAAATACCGAGCCAATCAACCATCGCAGAAAACCAGAATCCAAGCATTAAAAGACCAGATCCAATCCAGAGTATATAACCTATTATTCTTGCGATTGATTTCATATATATAAATTAGAATTTTTGTAAGTCAGCGCCAGAATAATGAAATACCCCAACAAGTAAGGTGATAATTGATAGGAAAATAAAAATAGCAACCACTAACCCTAATACGAACTTATAGATTGATGGTAAAAATATAAATATCTTATCAATTATTTTTTTATACCATGACCATTCACGTTTAGTTTTTTTCCAAATTTTCTTACTAATCCAACAAATCAACATCCACCAAAGAAAACTTGTAAATGCATAATAAACACAGACTTCAAATATGTTTATTATTTTGAAAAACCCAGAAGCTAACTCCAACCCAGACAACCTATAGGGCAAATCTACAAAATACGAAATAAAAAGAATGATAACTGCTATTGGATGCCGATTCATGTCCTCTTTTAATCTTTCTTGCGTGTATTTTGAAACTGCCCAAATGGCAATAAGCCACTGTAAAAAATAAACAACCGGAATTATAATTAAGATGATACCAATACTCAGACCATATCGGTCTGCGACGGTTTCTTTTCCTATAAAATAAAAAATCAATGCACTAACAAATCTGTATAAAAAAAGGAATAACAGAGTGAAGGTCAAAACCTGATATTTTTGAATCTTTTGCAAAAAAGAAATTCTTTCTTTTTGCTTATCATTCGTACTGTTATTTTTCATAATTCTATTTAGATTTACCTTCAAAATATCGAATATGTTCACTGAAAAGATTGGTGTCATTAACCTCGAACAAATGATAAACACAATTATCAGACAGTATTTTGTATTGACGCTCTTTTAGGTTTGTCACACGTCCAATTTTATTTTCACACTCGGAATAAAAGTCTTTTACGCGAAGCAAATTTAATTGTGAACACTCATCATGAGTCTTATAACCAAGATGATTCAAAAACCCCTCATCGTATTCACTACAAGAAGTCAACTCCGCGATTCTTTTAATGGGATCAATGTGCCACTTCATCCAGCCGAAATAGATTCCTAACCCGAACATAAAAAAAGCAAACACCACGAGAAAATTCTCGTAAGATTTGCTTCGCTGAATCAATTTAGTTGGTTCTCGATTCTCGCTATTTGTAAGTTGCATAAAGCAAAAACATTAACGAGGTGCGACACATATTCGCTCGAGTAGTTATTTTCATTGTCATACCTTTGCATGGTTTTGACTTTGCTTTGAGATAACACAAAGCCCGCCGCTAGCCGGCACCTTTCGGCGCCCATATTCCTTTCGAAATATGACCATGCAAAGATAGCTGAACGACGGGTTCAGTACTTTGCATGGATTAAATGCCATACCTCATAGTTACCTATGAGGGTTAGGCGAATTCAATTTTGGATATCTTAAAAAGATAACGATAAAATTATAAGCTGAATCTTGATTTTTCACAAGAAATATGCGAAAATATAGCAAATTACTATTACAATATGGACGCCACAATAGAAAAATTGAAAAGAATCAATCAGGAAATACAAAATCGAGATGTATTCGATCAGTATCTCAAAAACCTTATTGCGATTGATTTATATTCTTTTATCAAAGGCAAGCCTGTATTAAATTCGATATTTAATGAACGCGTGGGATTTCTTCAGGGATTATCAAATGATAAGGATTTTAAAAAATTACAAAAAAAATTGATTGATTTAAGTAGTCAAATCATAGAAGTAATTCCAACGAACGAAATTTCGAACAGTAGCTTTGTGAGTTTCGGTGATCGTAACAGTTTCTATTGTTATTACGACTTTGATTCGACCTTAAAACATGATTCAAATCCGATAATTAAACAGTACTCAGCTGCTCTAAATACTTTTGATAATACGGTGAGAAAAAACAAATTAGAGGGTTCTGACCAGTCTCGATTCAAAAAATACATAAGTTTAAGAGATGAATTTCAAAAAAACTTAACAGAACTTAGACGAAATTTGTGCAAAACAGGAAATGAATTACATGTAAGACAATTCGAAGATTTTTTAGGGATTTGTTTTGTAATGTGGCGACATCCGGAGGACTCTTCTTTTACTGAATTTCAAAATGAATATCGCACATTTACATGGAATGTAATGAGAGAAGTACGAGATTCATTAAAGAACGTAAAAGAAATATGTAATGTTGTAATCATAGATTTAATCGAGAATATAAAGATAAATCAAGAACAAAAAACTAATGAAAATTTTTTTGAGGATATTTATAAAATTACTGTAAAAGACAGAGAGATTTGGATCAATAATTATCTTTTGAGTAAACCTCATGCCACAGGAAATAATTTTGATTTTTTTGAGTTTATTATTAGACAACCAAAACAAACCAAGATTCAATTAGATTCGATCCAAAACCAAGAACATCGGAAAGCAATGACAAAAGCTATCGGCGGTCGACGTTTTGTTAAAATTCTTAATGCTTTGGGATTTAAGGGTGAAATTAAAAAAGCTTTTTTTAATAAAGTCGGTGCGGATAGTCTTTGTTTCCAAGGACAAAAGGTGTCAAAAGATGATCTCGACAAAAATGGCGTAAAGATGACCGTTTTCATAAAGGAATTAGAGGTTGCACATGCAAAAAATTGTCCAGAATAGTCCGATTTAGTCCGAAATTAAAACGCGATTTTGCAAAAGAATCATACTTTCCACAGTATGATTCTTTATTTTTAACTCACATGAATATGACGACCCAAAACAGCGAGGAAACATCGTTCTATAAGACAGGTGACTTGAATTTAGCTACAACAATTTTTCTTTTCCGACCACTTGAGGCGATTGACAAGACTTCTGATCCACGAAAAAAATCTTTCATTTTTTCTCGTGACAGTGAACTCGATGAACTAATCGAGCAATTTTGGCGCGATGAGATCAGGGTTTCTCCACGTGCTTATTTTTCAGCTTTGCGAGAAATTAAAGTGCGTCTCTACGAGAACTAAATATGTTAAGCGTTCAGCGAACAAAAGAAATTCTCGCTGATGCCAATCTCACGGACGCTGAAATTGAAGCGATCCGGGACAGTTTTCGCGATCTCGCAGAAATTATTTTTCTAAAATGGAAGGAAGAACCAAAAAACTTATCAAAATAAAAACAGACGTGTCGTTACACACCTCTGTCCTAAACAGTCTCTGCTATGAGCACTAATAATGACAATTTATCACATAAAGAGCATGCTTTGCAATATTTAAGCATTGGATGGAATGTAATTCCTTTAGGAATAAAATCCAAAATTCCAAATGGAGACGCCTTGATTTCGACCGGCCATAAACACACTGACGAAAAAGGGAAAGTAAAGGGTAGTTGGGATTCATTCAAGAAAACCGAGCGTGTAACAGAAGACCTTATTGAACGCTGGTGGAAACACACCCCACGATCCAACCTGGGCATTATTACTGGCAAAACAAATAAAATAATTGTCGTTGATATTGATCCGCGCAATGGAGGTGACGTGTCGATGAAAAACCTGCATCTCCCCCCAACATACATGGTCAACACGGG
>Ga0209343_10002149_pt1 | contig 25675 bp, 24 predicted proteins | sample RifCSPlowO2_02_FD_184026 | JGI IMG/M metagenome (GOLD analysis project Ga0209343, IMG submission 184026) | Groundwater microbial communities from Rifle, Colorado - Rifle CSP2_plank lowO2_0.2 (SPAdes) (version 2) | ecosystem: Environmental > Aquatic > Deep subsurface > Groundwater | place... | reverse complement strand
TCCTTTTTCATGTTGCGACGCAACATCTCATGGAGTTAACTGTAATTACATCTCAGGCGAATGACAATTAGCGTTCACGGACAAACATTGATGAATATTCATCCATAATCGCGCCATGGATCGTTCCGCCGAGATGACCGCTTTTGTCCGCGCCGTCGAAACCGGTGGGTTTACCGCCGCCGCGCGCGAGATGGGTTTGACACCATCGGCCCTGTCCAAATTGGTGACACGGCTCGAAGACCGATTGGGCGCACGACTGCTGCAACGCACCACCCGCCGCTTGCAACTGACCAGCGAAGGCGAAGCTTTCTACGCCCGTGCGCGCCCGATTCTGCTGGCCATGGATGAGGCCGAGGCCGAGGTCACCCAGGCCGGCTTGAGCCCGCGTGGCTTGTTGCGCCTGCACTGCGGATCGACCTTCGGCCTGCATCAACTGGCGCGCGCCATCCCCCATTTCCAGCGGCTTTACCCAGACGTGCAGTTGGACATCACCATCAGCGATCAGCCGCCTGCGGCCATGGAGGAAGGCATCGACCTGACGATCCGCACCGGACCGCTGGACGACTCATCCATGGTGGCGCGGCGCATTTGCACGCTGGAGCGGGTGATCTGCGCCGCCCCGAGCTATCTGGCGCGGCATGGCACGCCGCGCATACCGGACGATTTGCAGCAGCACAACTGTCTGTGGATTTCGAGCCTGCCCGCACTGCGGCGCTGGCCTTTTGACACCGACGATGGCATCCGCGTGGTGCACATCGGCGGCAATGTCGTGGCCAACAATGCCGAAACCGTGTTGCAACTGGCGGTGGCGGGGGTGGGCATCACGCGTCTGACCAACGTCATCGTCAGTGCGGCCATCGCCAACCGGGAGCTGGTGCAGATCCTGACCGATTGGCACCATGTGGAGCCCGTGCCCTTGTTCGCCACCTACCCCAGCGGTCGCAATCTGGCGCCCAAGGTGCGGGCGATGGTCGATTTCCTGGTGGATTTTTTCAAGGACTCAGACCAGCAATTCCAGCGCGTCACACCAGTGGGTTCGCCCTGACATGTGGGCGCCGGTGGCGGTCAATGCGCCGGATGATCCACGACCCGGCCAATGTCGGGCCAGCGGCGGTGCAGATAGAGCCAGGCGAACAGACCGACGCACATCATGCTCAGCGAAGCCGCTGCCAGTGACACGGATGAATGCATCACCAGCGGCGCAATGAGACCGGCCACCAGTCCATTGGCCGAGGAGGCAATAAAGGCCTGCAAGCTTGAGGCCATGCCGCGGCGCTCCGGATGCAGATCGAGCACCAGCAGGGTGATCACCGGCACCATCATGGCCCAGCCAAACGCGAAGATGGCAATCGGGAACAGCGACCACGCCACGTGCGCCTTGAAGAGCCAGTTGGCCACCAGATTCAGGCTGGCGATCAGCAGCATGATCAACAAACCGTACTTGATTTGCTGCTTGGGCGCCAGTTTGCCCGCCATGCGGCCGCTGACCCAGGCGCCGCCCATGATGCCGCTGATGGTGAGTACAAAAAACCAGAAAAACTGCGTCGGCGCCAAACCCAAAATCTCACCCAAAAAAGCCGGCGCCGACAAGACGTACAAAAACATGCCATTAAACGGCACGCCACTGGCCAGCGCCAGCAGCAAAAAGCGCGGGTCGAGCCCGAGCTGCCAGTAGCCCTGCAGCAGATTGCTGACCTTGAGCGGCTGACGTTGCGTGAGGTGCAGGGTCTCGGGCAGGAGCTTGTAATTGGCGACCCACAGCACCACGCCCACCGCAGTCAGAAACCAGAACACACTGTGCCAGCCCAAGTGCACAAACAAGGTGCCGCCAATGATGGGCGCAATGGCCGGCGCCACGCCGAAATAAATGGTGATCTGGCTCATCACCTTTTGAGCCTGCGCCGGCGCAAACATGTCACGCACGACGGCTCTTGAGACCACAATGCCGGCGCCCGTGGTCAGGCCCTGCACGGCCCGAAAGAACACCAGTTGGCCAATGCTTTGCGACAGGGCGCAGCCCATGGAGGCCAGCGTGAAGGCCGCCAGGCCCCACAACACCACCGGTCGGCGCCCCACGCTATCGGAAATCGCGCCGTGAAACAGGCTCATGAAAGCAAAGCCGAACAGGTAGGCCGAGAGCGTTTGCTGCATCTGCACCGGCGTCGCGCCCAGCGATTGGGCGATACCGGAGAAAGCCGGTATATAGGTGTCGATCGAGAACGGGCCCAGCATGCCCAGCACCGCCAGCAGCACCGCCAGCGCCCAGCGGGGAGCCCGCCAGAGTTGTTGCGCGTCAGGGTTCATGCGGAAATATCAGAGCGACAGGCCCAGCAGCGTGACCACCACGATCAGCACACCAAGCACCAGATTCACCATCACCCAGGTGCGAATGCTGGCCAGCGCCGCGCCGCCCGCAGGCCAGGCGGCTTCTGTTACCGCACGCGACAGGCGCGCGAAAAGGACAAAGCGAATATGGCCAAAAATCAGCATCATCAACAGGCCCAAGGTTGCCATCACCATCCACTCAATCGGCATGTTGAACTTGACGCCCGACTGCGCCATTTGCCGTGCCATCCGGCCGATCATCCAGATGCCGCTGCCCAGCGTCAAGGCGGCTGCGACCAGCACGGCGTTGAAGAAGCGGCCCAGCACGTCGTGCATCAACCGGAGGCGCTGCGGTGGCTCCAATTGGCTCAGCGCGGGGCGCAAAAAGAATTGGGCAAACACCATGCCGCCAATCCAGACGATGATGGACAAGAGATGAACGGTTTTGAGCGCGGTGTAGAGCATGAGCTGGGGCAGGTCGGTGGGGGTTCAGAAGGCGGGCGTCATCGATGATGCCACAGCTGCTGCAGTTCGGGTTGAAGCTGAATCGCCGTCCTCGCGGTGACAGCGTTGACGCAACTTTGGCCGCTGTACCGGGCCGCTTTGCTGCCCACGGCGTTCGGCGCTGCCATGGGCGTGGCAGGGCTGGCCGGCTGGCATATCCATCCGGACATGCGGGTCAAATTGCTGACTTGAGCCCGGGGCAGGCGTCTGAATTCATGGTGAATTTATGAAGAATCAGCCCCCAGCCCCCGTACTTCTTCGCTTAATAGCTATTAAATAGATAGCGAAACACTTTTCTCGTAAGAACCGATATCGGGCGTGATTTGGCTGGTCAGCATGGAGCCCGTGTCGCGGTAGCGGGTGTGCCACGAGAGCGCTTCTTCCAGAAGATGGGGTGTGTGGCCGCCACGCTGCTTCGCGCGCGCCACGTAGGCCTGCAACATTTGCCGGTAGGGTTGTGCCACACATCGGTCAATGATGATTTCGGCACGCTCGCGCGGTGCCAGACCACGCAGATCGGCCAGACCGATTTCGGTGACGATGATGTCCACATCGTGTTCGGTGTGGTCCACGTGCGACACCATCGGCACGATGCTCGATATCTTGCCGCCCTTGGCAATCGACTTGGTGGCAAACACCGACAGGTAGGCGTTGCGCGCAAAGTCGCCCGAGCCGCCAATGCCGTTCATCATGTGCGTGCCCAGCACATGGGTGGAGTTGACGTTGCCATAGATGTCGGCTTCCAGCGCGGTGTTGATCGCGATGAGCCCCAGGCGCCGGATGATTTCGGGGTGGTTGCTGACTTCTTGCGGACGCAGCACCAGCCGGTCCTTGTACTTGCCGATGTCGTTGAACACCTGCCGGCTTTTTTCCGCCGACAAGGTGATCGAGGAGCCGGACGCAAAGTCGAGCTTGCCGGCATCGAACAGGTCAAAGGTGGAGTCTTGCAGCACCTCGGAATACATCGTCAGGCGCTTGAACGGGCTGTCGATGAACCCCGCCATCACCGCGTTGGCAATGGTGCCGATACCGGCCTGCATGGGCAGCAAGCTCTCACTCAAGCGTCCCTGGGCCACTTCGTCCTTGAAGAACGCCACCAGATGCGCCGCGATGGCCGCCGTCTCGGTGTCGGGCGGCAGGATGGTGGAGGAGCTGTCGAGCTTTTCCGTGAAGACGATGGCCACGATTTTTTCGGGCGGAATCTCGATCGCGGTGGTGCCGATGCGGTCATACGGCGTCATCAAAGGCATTGGTTCGCGCCGCGGGCGGTGCTTGGGGATGAAGATGTCGTGCAAGCCTTCGAGTTCCAGCGACTGGGTGATGTTGATTTCAACAATCACCTTGTCCGCCAGAATCGCAAAACTGGCACTGTTGCCGACCGACGTGGTCGGAATGATGGCGCCGCTCTCGGTGATGGCGATGGCCTCGATGATGGCGATATCGATCGGTGCCATCTGCCGGGTGCGCAGCAGTTCGACCGTTTCCGACAAGTGCTGATCGACATACATCACCTCACCCCGGTTGATGGCGGCGCGCAGCACCGGATCGGCCTGGAACGGGATACGCCGGGCCAGCACACCCGCTTCGGTCAGCGTCTTGTCGACATCACTGCCCAGGGAGGCACCGGTCATCAATGTGATTTTCAGCTTTTCATGGCGCGCCCGTTCGGCCAGCGCCAGGGGCACGACCTTGGCGTCGCCCGCGCGGGTAAAGCCGCTCATGCCAATCGTCATGCCGTCCTGTATCCATTCGGCGGCCTTGGCGGCGCTGGTCACGCGCTCTTTCAAAAACGGCAAGCGGATGCGGCTGTCCATATTTCTGTGCATTTTTTCGTTCCTCTTTGGTTGATTTTTTGCCGTCAGGTCAGGCGATGGTTGATCGGCGCCAGCACCGCGGGGACCCAGGTGGCAAGCACTGCGTCCCCGTTCAACAATGGCAGAATCCGCAGCACAATGGAGCGCCGCAGCAGCAGGAAGGTCTTGAGCGCGCATGACCGATCTCTGAGCATCCCGCCCGCACCCTCTATTCGGATTCGGCCACTGAAAAAACTTACTAACATGTTAGTAGTTTAATCACTAATATATTAGCAAGCAAAGATGCGTCATGGAGTCCCGTTTGAAGCCTCGAATTGCCTACCGCAACCTGCCCCAGCTCTTTCTGAAAGCGCGGGAGTGCCTGATGGCTCATTTCCGTCCGATCCTCAATCACTACGGCCTGACCGATCAGCAGTGGCGAATCCTGCGCTCCCTGGATGAGCATGATCAGCTTGAACCCCGTGAAATATGCAGTTTGTGCCAGATCCATAGCGCCAGCATGACGGGTGTACTGGCGCGCATGGAAGCGCTGGCCTTGATTCAACGCAGCCGGGTGGCAGGCGATCAAAGGCGGGTTGGGGTTCGGTTGGCAGCGAAGGGAGATCAACTGGTGCGCGAAATGGCACCGTTAATCGACTTGCAATACCAACTCATTGAGGAGGCTATCGGCGCGGACATTTTTGACGATCTGTTCAGATCGCTTGAAGCATTCATTGGTGCTCAGAGCCAGTCGGTTGGGCATGTTGAGCTGCCGTCCACCATGCCCGCCAACGCAGATGCTGGCGCACCGGAGAAGCCGCAAGTGTTTGAATAAGCTGGGGCTGGCGATTAATCAGATGCTGGGGTAGCGGCGACGCAATCCTGCCAGACAGCCAAGCAGTGCGAGGGCGACCAGCGCCAAACTCGATGGCTCGGGGACGGTCTGCAGCGGCTCGGCATAAAGAAAATCGTCCATGACCACGATGTCGTCAGTCGGGTTGCCCAACACCCCATTGGAAATGAGCGTGTTCAGGCCCGAAGTGAGCCGAACCCGGCTGATCCTCTCGCCGGCATTGGCAACCGCACCCACGAAGCTCAAGCCCTGGTTCCCCGCGACCAAAGCGTCTCGAGAGAAAATGATCGAATTGTTCTCATCGAAGAACTCGATCTTGGTCTGAGCAGCCACTTCGACGTCGACGAAGATCGCGGCGAAGGCACTGGTGGTGGCAGCCGTCATCGTGCCCGGCGCAAAGAACCAAACATCCGTGATGTTGCTGCCGACCGCAGTGAACAACCGCTGCGCGCTGAAGGTCTGGAAGTCGTTGGAAAAGCCGAACAGCGTGGGTGTGGCCAATCCGGCGTTGGCGCTCACGAGGAAGCCCGTTCCCGGCGTGCTGAATACGACCCCGCGGGGCGAGTTGACGTTGAAGAAATTGGCGGGCAAGGCATTCGGGTCGGACAGAGCGTCGGGTACGCCGTCCCAGTTGATTTCGCGGCGAAGTCCGCCGAAGGAGCCATTGGGGCCGGCCACTGCGCCACCACCGACGGCGGTGCGAAAGTCATCTCGCATCGATGTGATCGCAGCGGGGCTGCTACCGGCCGACTCATAAGTCACAAAGCCAGCCCAGGCCGTCGGGACTAAAAACAATGCGGCCAAGAATGCAGAAAAGATGCGTAGTTTCATGGAATCTCCTCATTGATGCAGCCTGGAAGATTGACATATCCCGTTTTTGCCTCTCCCCTTGGGCGGATATGAGGGGGAGAGAAACAGGGTCGGACACCTTGGTTTGTCCAATAATGACAACCATACTGTCCGCGCCGCATTCGAAGCATTAGCCGTGCCAGGAAAGCACAGCTTCGCCAACACATTGTATTTATTGGAAATTTTCGCCAACGGTGTCAGTCTGGAAATATCGAGTCGTCCGTCATGTCATATTTTTCGACAGTCTTTCCAGATTGACCCGGCACAACATTTCATGCCTTATATTTGACCTGATGCCCAGTCATCAAAAAGCCATCATCGCGCGCGGGATTTTGCATAAATTTCGGTCCCAAACGCTATTCAAATCAAACCTGCTTGTCAGTGGCAAATTGAGGCCCGCGTGATGCCTCGATCACTTGATCCAATGCCCTATTTTCCAATGAACATGCAATCTGCCAGCATCCGCCTGCTGCACCGCTTTTACAGCATCTTCTTTTTCGTCGGGTCGGTCTTGCTTGCGATCGGCGTGCCGTTTGTGTTTTACCGAAAGGCTGCTAGCGCTGTTGCCCTATTGGTCTTGATTCTTGCGGTACTGATCGCGTGGCGCATGAATCGCCGTGGACAACCCCAGAAGTCGCTCATCTTCTTCGCGGTGGTCATGTGGCTGATCATGGTGGTCTTGATTTATGCAGGCTTAACCCCGACCACCGCTGGCGCCGTCGTCATGGCGATGATGCTGGCCATCGTGGTTCATGTCCGGGCGGGGGCCATCTTTGGCATCTCTTATTTGCTCGCCTGGCTGCTGTACCTCGCGTTGCGCACGGCCAACCTGATACCCGCGCCTTATTTTCCAGGGGCCGTGATGTCGGCGTGGTTCGTCGGCGCGGTCGCCATCGGGCTGGTGTTGTTGCCGATTCCCGAGTTGATCCTCCATCTGCGCAAAGCGGCCTCCTTGCAACGCGCCGTGATCGAGGCTGCCACCGATGGCGTTCTGGTGGTGAGCAACGACGGCAAGGTAGTCACCTATAACCAAAGTTTCCTGGACTTCTGGCACATTGCGCCGCAATACCTGAACACCCACAGTTACAGCGAGCTGCTGGATCTTGTGTCGCAGCAGCTGGTCGATCCAGCCTCTTTTCTGCAAAAAGTACAGGAGCTCAATGCGCATCCCGATTTGTCCAGCTTTGACACCCTGCGTTTCAAAGATGGCCGGATTGCAGAACGACATTCCCAGCCCCAGCGTCTGGATGGGCAAATCGTGGGTCGCGTCTGGAGCTTTCGTGACGTGACCGAAAGAGAGCAGGCCCATGCGGAAATTCATCGCCTGGCCTTTCATGACGCCCTCACCATGCTGCCTAACCGGCGCTTGCTCACGGACCGGCTGCAGCAGGCGCTGCCCTATAGCGCGCGAAGCGGTCATCGCGGGGCGGTGCTGCTCATCGACCTGGACAACTTCAAGACGCTCAACGACACGCTCGGGCACGACAAGGGGGACCTGCTGCTGCAACAAGTCGCGCAAAGGCTGGTCGGCTGTGTGCGCGAAAGTGATACCGTGGCGCGGCTGGGTGGCGACGAGTTCGTGGTGATGCTCGAAGGTCTGAGCTTGCATGCCGGGGAAGCGGCCACGCAGGCGGAAACCGTGGGCAGGAAAATTCTGGCCACGTTGAGTCAGCCCTACCTGCTCGCGGATTGCCAGAACCGCAGCACGCCGAGCATCGGCATTACCCTGTTCTTCGGCCACCAGACCTCCATCGATGAACTGCTGAAACAAGCCGATCTGGCCATGTACCAGTCCAAGACGGCTGGCCGCAACACCTTGTGCTTCTTTGATCCGGCGATGCAGTCCATGGTAGCCGACCGTGCTGCCCTGGAGCTCGACCTGCGCGAAGCAGTGCGACACCAGCAGTTCACCCTGTACTACCAACCGCAGGTGATCGGTGATGGCCGCCTGACCGGCGCCGAGGCGCTGCTGCGCTGGCAGCACCCGCAGCGCAGCCTGGTGTCACCGGCTGAATTTATCCCGCTGGCCGAGGAAACCGGCTTGATTCTGCCGCTGGGCCTCTGGGTACTGGAAACAGCCTGTTCCCAATTGGCGACATGGGCCAAACAGCCGGCAACGGCCCAGCTCTTTCTGGCGGTCAATGTCAGTGCCAACCAGTTGCACCAGGCGGACTTTGTGGAGCAGGTGCTGGAAGTACTCAGCAAAACGGGGGCAAATCCGAAGCGGCTCAAGCTGGAACTGACCGAGAGCCTGCTGGTGTCCGATGTGGAAAGCACCATTGCCAAGATGAGCGCACTGAAAGCGCACGGTGTGGGTTTTTCACTGGATGACTTCGGCACCGGTTATTCGTCGCTGTCGTACCTGAAACGACTGCCGCTGGATCAGCTGAAGATTGACCAGGGTTTTGTCAAGCACATCCTGATTGACCCCAACGATGCCGCCATTGCCAAGATGGTGATCGCTCTGGCCGACAGTCTAGGGCTGACCGTCATCGCCGAGGGGGTGGAAATCGAGGCCCAGCGGGACTTCCTGGCCCGCCTGGGATGCCATGCCTATCAGGGCTATCTGTTTGGCCGCCCTGTGCCGCTGGAAGAATTCATGAACCGGGTTGACGCGGGATTGGTAACCGCTTGACGGTAAGGCGGTGTGAAAACCTCGTGATTTTGACGTGGGCTTCACCCGAGAGCAGCCACAGAGTTGAATGTTACGTGGCGCGAAATGGCATGTTGAGTGGCGCTGCGCAGTAGTTTTGCCCATTGCTTCTTGAAAGTCTGGCAAATGCCCTTATCATTAGCACTCGTAAGAGTTGAGTGCTAACAGGCTTTGGCCCTCTCAGAATTCTCTCTTCAAGTTAACGAGCGCCAACTTATCGGTTGGCACTCTTGATTTTTAACCTCTGTTTCAATACCAAGGAGCTCCCATGAAACTTCGTCCCCTGCACGACCGCGTGATTGTCAAACGCGTTGAAAACGAAACCAAAACCGCCTCTGGCATCGTCATTCCGGACAGCGCTGCTGAGAAGCCCGATCAAGGTGAAGTGCTGGCCGTGGGCCCTGGCAAAAAGAATGACAAGGGCGAAATCAGCCCCATGGCAGTCAAGGTCGGCGACCGCGTGTTGTTCGGCAAGTACAGCGGCCAAACCGTCAAGGTGGCTGGCGACGAACTCCTCGTGATGAAAGAGGATGATTTGTTTGCTGTGGTCGAGAAGTAATCCATACCAAATCAATAGCTGGTCACGCAGTATCCATGCGGGCTGGCGGCTAATTTCACTTAAATTTTTAGGAGCCTAACATGGCAGCAAAAGACGTAATTTTCGGCGGCGAAGCCCGCGCACGCATGGTCGAGGGTGTCAACATTCTGGCCAACGCCGTCAAGGTAACCCTCGGCCCCAAAGGCCGCAATGTGGTGCTCGACCGCAGCTTCGGCGCCCCCACCGTGACCAAGGACGGTGTGTCCGTGGCCAAGGAAATCGAACTCAAAGACAAGCTGCAGAACATGGGCGCGCAGATGGTCAAGGAAGTCGCTTCCAAAACCTCTGACCTCGCTGGCGACGGCACCACCACCGCGACCGTGCTGGCCCAGGCCATCGTGCACGAAGGCATGAAGTACGTGGCCGCCGGCATGAACCCGATGGACCTGAAGCGCGGCATCGACAAGGCGGTACACGCCCTGATCGTTGAGCTCAAAAAAGCTTCCAAAGCCACCACCACGTCCAAAGAAATCGCACAAGTCGGCTCCATTTCGGCCAACTCGGACGAAGCCATTGGCAAGATCATTGCTGATGCGATGGACAAAGTGGGCAAAGAAGGCGTGATCACGGTTGAAGACGGCAAGTCGCTTGACTCCGAACTCGACGTGGTTGAAGGCATGCAGTTTGACCGTGGCTACCTGTCACCCTACTTCATCAACAACCCTGAAAAGCAAGCCGCACTCTTAGACAACCCGTTTGTGCTCTTGTACGACAAGAAGATCAGCAACATCCGTGACCTGCTGCCCACGCTGGAACAAGTCGCCAAGTCCGGCCGTCCTTTGCTGATCATCTCGGAAGATGTCGAAGGCGAAGCGCTGGCAACTCTGGTGGTCAACACCATCCGTGGCATCCTGAAGGTGGTCGCGGTCAAGGCGCCAGGCTTTGGCGATCGTCGCAAGGCGATGCTGGAAGACATCGCCATCCTGACCGGCGGCAAGGTCATTGCTGAAGAAGTTGGCATGTCGCTGGAAAAAGTGACCCTGGCTGACCTCGGCTCGGCCAAGCGCATCGAAGTGGGCAAAGAAAACACCATCATCATCGACGGTGCAGGTGCTGCTGCTGACATCGAAGCCCGCGTGAAACAAGTGCGCGTGCAAATCGAAGAAGCCACGTCCGACTACGACCGTGAAAAACTGCAAGAGCGCGTGGCCAAGCTGGCTGGCGGTGTTGCCGTGATCAAGGTGGGCGCTGCCACCGAAGTCGAAATGAAAGAGAAAAAAGCCCGCGTTGAAGACGCCCTGCACGCAACCCGCGCTGCGGTGGAAGAAGGCATCGTGGCGGGCGGCGGCGTCGCTCTGTTGCGCGCCAAGCAAGCGGTTGGCACCCTCAAGGGCGCCAATGCCGATCAGGACGCCGGTATCAAGCTGGTGATGAAAGCCATCGAAGCGCCTTTGCGCGAGATCGTTTACAACGCCGGTGGCGAAGCCTCGGTGGTGGTGAATGCGGTGATGGCTGGCAAGGGCAACTACGGCTTTAACGCTGCCAACGACACCTATGGCGACATGATCGAAATGGGTATTCTGGACCCGACCAAAGTGACCCGCACGGCACTGCAAAACGCAGCGTCTGTGGCTTCGTTGATGCTGACCACCGAATGCATGGTGTCTGAATCACCGAAGGACGACTCCGCTGGTGGCATGGGCGGCATGGGCGGCGGCGACATGGGTGGCATGGGCGGCATGGGCGGCATGGGCATGTAAATGCGCCTTGCCTGACGATCCAGGGCGTCGTTGCACCGACTTGCCCTGAATCGTCATGCTGCGTCGAGTGGCGTCAATGCCCTCGACACAAATCAAAAAAACCCGCACAGCGCGAGCTCTGCGGGTTTTTTACTATAAAATATATAGCGTACTGTGCTTATTTGACGGGGGCTGTAGCCCTATTTCATCAAAATAATCCGTGGTCTTTTGATCTCAGTTAAACGGTGCGCTGACCTGAAACATCAAGCCCGCCGTACCCAAGAAGTTCAATTGACCTGACCAGCCGGGCTTGAATTCATAGGCCAGGGCGGGAATGACCGCGGGTGAAAAACCGTTGTGGTTGTACGGCACTTTGTCCTTGTAGGGATCCCTGTAGCCGTAAAGCAAACCAGCCGTCCACTTGAATGACAAGTGCTCGATGCCCCAAAGCGTCTTATAAACCCCGCCCCACGGATAGGCATACACGGTCGGTTGCCCAAACGAATTGGTAAACAGCGTGATGCCGTCCAGCCTGGCATCGGGATGCTCGCGCTCCACACCCACCATCACCACGTTCTTGTGGTCATCGCTGGGGGAGAAATGAAGGGTGTAGGGACTGAACTGCCAGCTCAGCACTTTGTCCCGGGCCAGGTCCGCAAGGAAAGCTGGCGCGGCCAGCGCGTGGCCGGCCGACTGGGCCACAATCAGGCCGAAAACGATGGAAATCAATTTATTCATGGGAACAAGTGGGAACGGGCTGATGCAAAGGCTTCGCAGTGTAACGGCTAGGCCCTTGATCCTGGGCGAAGCCGGTCGGCGCTTGCTGCAGATTTTATTGCTCCTGTCATTGCTCGCCAGCAGCGGTTGCGCCTGGCTCGATGCCCGCCAGCGTGAGCTCATCTACCGCCCCACACCCGGCAGCCCGGCTGAGTTGACGGACTTGCGCGCCGGTGAGGCGCATTATTTTGTCAGCCTGCCAGCCCATGCCGGCACGGTCAACAACACCCAACGGATCGAACTCTGGTGGCTGCCCCATCCCGACAAAAACGCGCCAACGTTGCTGTATTTGCATGGCACATTTCGCACCGTGCCGCAAAACCGGCCCAAGATCGAGGCGCTGCGCGAGGCCGGCTTTGCCGTGCTGGCGGTGGAATACCGGGGCTGGGGCTTGAGTACCGCGATCACACCGTCGGAACAAACGCTGCTGCAGGATGCCGATGCCGCCTGGGCAGAGCTGCAGCGCCGCGAGCCACGTGCCGCCCAACGGGTCATCTACGGCCACTCCATGGGCAGCGGTGTCGCGGTGGATCTGGCCAGCCGCCTGAAGGCCCGGCAAGACTACGGGGCGCTGATTCTGGAGTCGGCCTTCACCAGCTTTGCCGACGTCGCGAGCGAGGCCGGACTGTTTGCGTCGCTGCTGCTGCACCTCAATAACGAACGCTTTGCCTCCATTGACAAAATTGCCCGCGTGCACGCCCCGCTCTTGATGATCCATGGCTCGGCTGACACCACCATTCCCATCCATCTGGGCCGGCAATTATTTGCGGCGGCCAACCCGCCCAAACGCTGGCTCAACATCCACGGCGGCGCACACAGCGATCTGCAGCAAGTCGGCCACGCGCGATACCAGGCCATCCTGCAGCGCTTCAAAAACGACTACCTGTCAGGGCCGTAGACAAGCCCCGGAGCGCGTCAACTGCGCCTGCATCAAGCGCACAGTCGCGCCAGCAAGCCCGCCGTCGAGGCGTCCAGGCCAGTCACGTCAGCGCTGGTCAGACGCGCTTGCACATCTTTGGCCAGCACCTTGCCCAGCTCCACGCCCCATTGGTCAAAGCTGTTGAGGCCCCAAACCGAGCCGCTGACAAAGACGCGGTGCTCCTGCAAGGCGATCAGCGCGCCCAGGCTGGCGGGCGACAGCTCATCGAGCAACAAGAACGTGCTGGGCCGGTTACCCGGAAAGTTTTTGTGCCCGCCCGCATGTACATGACCCCCACGCTCGCCCATTGCATGTGGCTCGCTTCCCCCCGGGGGGGCTGCGCCGCCTTGGGGCGGCCCGGCGTCGGCGCTCTTGCCCACCATCAGCGCTTGCGCCTGTGCCAGCACATTGGCCAGCAGCAAGTCGTGGTGCCCGGGCAAATCGTGTGCCGGCTGTTTGACCGCCACAAACTCGACCGGCACCACGTCCGTGCCCTGGTGCAGCATCTGAAAATAAGCGTGCTGGCCGTTGGTACCCGGTTCACCCCACAGCACCGGCGCCGTGCCATACGGCAGCGCCTCACCATGCGCGTCGACCCGCTTGCCGTTGCTCTCCATCTCCAGTTGCTGCAGATACGCCGGATAGCGTTTGAGCGCGCTGTGATAGGGCGCAATGCTGCGGCTGGTGAAGCCGTGAAAGTTGCGGTACCAGACATCGAGCAGGCCCAGGCGAACCGGCAGGTTCTGCGCCAGCGGCGCGGTGGCGAAGTGCCGGTCCATGGCGTGCGCACCAGCCAGAAAATCGCGAAAGCCGCTAGCGCCAATCGCGATGGCCAGCGGCAGGCCAATGGCCGACCAGACTGAATAGCGCCCGCCGACCCAGTCCCAAAAACCAAAGGTGGTGCTGATGCCGAATTTGTTTGCGGCGGCCACGTTGGTGGTGAGCGCGGCGAAGTGGCGCGCAATATCGGTGCCGCCCTGGGCTTCAAACCAGGCTTTGGCCGAACGCGCGTTGGTCATGGTTTCGATGGTGGTGAAGGTCTTGCTGGCAACCAGAAACAGCGTGCTCTGCGGCTTGAGTCGTTTCAATACCGCGGCCAGTTCATGCCCGTCCACGTTTGAGACAAAGTGAAAGCGTTTGCCCGGCAGCACAAACGCGTCCAGCGCCAGCACGGCCATTTGCGGGCCGAGGTCCGAGCCGCCAATGCCGATGTTGACGACGTCGGTGATGGCATCGTCGCCGCGCACTGCTTCGGCAAACGCCAGCATGGCGTCCAGCGTGGTGTGCACCTCGTGCAGCGTCTCCGCCATATGTCTGTGCACGGACTGTGCCGGCATGGCGGGATCAAAAGGCGGTGTTCTTAACAGCCAGTGCATGACAGCACGCTGCTCGGTGGTGTTGATTTTTTCACCGGCAAACATAGCATCCCGGTGCTGCTCCACGCCGGTTTGGCGCGCCAGTTCCAGCAGCAGTTGCTCGGTCCCGGCGTCGATCAGATTCTTGGACAAATCCGCAAAAACATGCGGTGCGCTTTGGCTGAAAGCCTCAAACCGGCCCGCATCCAAAGCGAATGCACGGCGCAGGTCAAAGGCGCGGCCTTGGGTCTGATAAGCGGCTTGCAGCGCGCCCCAGGCGGGGGTTCGTTCACAACGGGTAGGTGTCATAAAAACTCCTCAAGTGATCCATCAAGCCGCCAGCAACAGCTGATCGAGCTTGGCCGCATCAACACAAAAGGCGCGTATGCCTTCTGCCAGCTTCTCGGTCGCCATGGCATCTTCATTGAGCGCAAAACGAAAGCCTGCCTCGTCATAGTTCACCGCGGTCAAGTCCAGCGATTTGGCGGCGTTGGCGTCGAGCGAGCGCGCCAGCGGCGCCTTGCAAGCGGAAAGTTGCGCCAGCAGCTCCGGGCTGATGGTGAGCAGGTCACATCCCGCCAGCGCCGTGATTTGCCCGACGTTACGAAAACTCGCGCCCATGATCTCGGTGGCAATACCGAACTTCTTGTAGTAGTTGTAGATCTGCCGCACCGATTGGACGCCGGGGTCATGGGCACCGGCCTTGTCCTGCTCGACCCACGCCGCACCGGCCGACTTCTTGTACCAGTCGTAAATACGGCCAACAAAGGGCGAAATCAGCTGCACCTTGGCGTGCGCACACGCCACCGCCTGGCAAAACGAGAACAGCAGCGTCAAATTGGTGTGAATACCACGCCGCTCCAGTTGCTCGGCGGCCGCGATACCTTCCCAGGTGGCCGCCACCTTGATCAGCACCCGGTCGATGTGAATACCCTGCCCCTGGTACAACTCGATCAGGCGCTCGGCGCGGGCCACGCTGGCCACCGTGTCAAAACTCAGCCGCGCATCCACCTCGGTGGAGACCCGCCCCGGAATGATCGACAAAATCTCGCAGCCAAAACGCACCAGCAAGCGGTCCATCAGCTCATCGAGCGGCCGCCCCCGGAACTGCGCCACGGTGTCCGTCAGCAGCGCGCGGTAATCGGGTTTTTGCACTGCCTTGAGGATCAGCGACGGGTTGGTGGTGGCATCCGTGGGCTGGTAGGCTTCAATCTGTTTGAAGTCGCCGGTGTCGGCCACCACGGTGGTGAATTGTTTGAGGGCATCGAGTTGGTTCATGCTGCCATTATCCGGCGAGCGCAGGCGCGCGCATGACGGGCCGGTTTCAATCATGTTACGAAAATCTCAGTTACGAAGTTTTTTAAATTTCATGAAACTAAGTTACATTACCGGCTGTTTTAATCAGTTGAGGACAGAGTCAAAGACCTGTACCGAAAATTCTTGATCCATGGAGGACAGCGTCAACGATCTGTCCCGCAATTAGATTGGCCTTATGAGTTTTGACCTTGTTTTGTTTGGTGGCACCGGCGACCTGGCCTGGCGCAAGCTGATGCCCGCGCTGTTTCAGGCCTTTCGCCATGGCACGCTTCCCCGTGATGGCCGCATCATTGGTGTTGGCCGCGACGACCTCAGCAATGCGCAGTACCAGGCCCAGATTTGCGCCCGCTTTGACCAGGTCGAGTTGGCCAAACGCCCCAGCGAAGAGGAGTTCTGCCGCTTTGCCGCCCTGCTTGAATTCGTGCAGATGGATCTGTCCCACCCCGATGACTACGCCCGTCTTGTCGCCAAGCTGGCCGAGCGCCAGGCCGACGTTGTGGTGATGTATGTGGCGACTGCACCCAGCCTGTTCACGACGGTCTGTCAACAGTTGGCCATTGCCGGGCTGAACACGCCGCAAACGCGCGTGGTACTGGAGAAGCCGCTCGGTCACGACCTGGCCAGCAACCGCGCCATCAACCGAACCGTCAGCGAGGTGTTTGGTGAGAAGCATATCTTTCGCATCGACCATTACCTGGGCAAGCCCTCGGTCCAAAACCTGTTTGCGCTGCGCTTTGGCAACGCCTTGTTTGAGCCCTTGTGGCGGCGCGAGCACATTGCCAACATCCAGATCACCATCGCCGAAGAACTTGGCGTGGAGCAGCGCGGTGCGTTTTACGAGACCACCGGCGCCCTGCGCGACATGGTGCAAAACCATGCCCTGCAACTGCTGTGCGCCATCGGCATGGAGCCGCCCATCAACTCGCATGCCGATGCCATTCGCGACGAAAAGCTCAAGGTGTTGCGCTCGCTCAAGCCCTGGACGGCCGAGTCACTGACGCAGGACGTCATCCGCGGCCAATACGCGGCGGGTTCCATTGGCGGTGCGCCGGTAGCGGCCTACCGGGAAGAAACCGGCGTTGACCCGCACAGCCACACCGAAACCTTTGTCGCCCTGCGCACCGAAATTTCAAACTGGCGCTGGGCCGGCGTGCCGTTCTACATCCGCACCGGCAAACGCCTGGCCAGCCGCGACGCCCGCATTGTGGTCAATTTCCAGCCGACGCCGCATGCCATCTTCAATTCACAAATCGGCGACGCGAATCGGCTGGTCATCAACCTGCAGCCCAAGGATGGCCTGGAATTGCACCTGCTGGCGCAGGGCCAAAGCAACCGTCGCAATTCACAGACCCTGTCACCGGTGCAACTTGACCTTGACTTCGACAAGCGCTTTGGTTCCGAACGCGTCGGCGCCTATGAACGCCTGCTGCTGGAGGTCATCGATGGCCGCCTGAATCTGTTTGTGCGCAGCGACGAGCAGGAAGAAGCCTGGCGTTGGGTCGAGCCCATCCTGGAACACTGGAAGAACGACACACTGGGTCCCCGTTTGTATGCGGCAGGCACCTGGGGCCCCAGCACATCAAGTGCCATGATTGCGCGCGACGGCTTCTGCTGGGCTGAAGAATCCTGAACAGCCAAAGACAGAGCTTGAAATTTGAATATGCTTGACCGAATCAAAGCCTGCTTGCCTTCGCTGGCGCCCGCCGAACAGCGCGTGGCCAAACTCGTGTTGAGTGATCCGCGCAGCTTTGCCAAGCAGCCCATCAGCGAACTGGCGGTCCGGGCGCATGTGAGCAAGCCCACGGTGGTGCGCTTTTGCCGCAGCGTCGGCTACGACGGTCTGTCGGATTTTAAGCTCAAACTGGCCGGCAGCGTGAGCGAGGGCGTGCCCTTCATCCACCGCAGCGTCGATGCCGACGACAAGACCAGCGACATCATGGTCAAGGTCATCGACAACACCGTGGCTGCGTTCCTGAAGTACCGCAACGACGCCAGCACGGTGGCGATTGAGAAGGCCGCCATCGCGCTGGTCCAGGCCTACGAGCAGGGCAAACGCATCGAGTTTTTTGGCGTCGGCAACTCCGGCATCGTGGCGCAGGACGCGCAGCACAAGTTCTTCCGCCTCGGCATCAACACCGTGGCCTACAGCGATGGCCACATGCAGGTGATGGGTGCCACGCTGTTGGGGCCGGGCGACTGCGTGGTCATCATCTCCAATTCAGGGCGCACCCGCGACTTGATGGATGCCTGCGATATTGCGCGCAAAAATGGGGCAACCACCATCGTCATCACCGCCAGTGGCTCGCCGCTGGCAGCGGCCGGCCATCTTCACCTGGCCGCCGACCATCCCGAAGGATTCGATCGCTACAGCCCGATGGTGTCGCGCCTGCTGCACTTGATGATCATCGACATCCTGGCCACCTGCGTTGCCTTGCGCATTGGCGGTGAACGGCTGCAACCACTGCTGCGCGAGATGAAGAACAATTTACGCAGCAAGCGCTACACGTGAAACCAATCCGGATGGAACCCATCAGTTTGTGGTCAATTTCGGCTCTAGCCCGCTATCCGCTTGCATGACCAGCTATAGTTTTTGCAGTACTTGATAGTTGCCGAATTGGCCTCCATGTAACGAGCAGAAAGGGATTTCCATCATGACCGACTCTCTGCACATCATTTGTCCCCACTGCCACACCACCAACCGGGTGCGTCAAGTTGATATGGCCAGCGCGCCCGATTGCGGCAACTGCCACAAACCCTTGTTCGTGGCGCATTCGGTGGCGCTTGACGACAGCAACTTTGATCGTCACATCAACCGCAGCCAGATCCCGGTGCTGGTGGACTTTTGGGCCCCGTGGTGTGGGCCGTGCCGCCAGATGGCGCCGGCGTTTGAGCAGGCGGCGGCGCAGTTGGAGCCGCGCTTTCAGCTGGCCAAGGTCAACACCGAAGAGGCACAGGCACTGGGGGCACGCTTCAACATCCGCAGCATTCCAACGCTGGCCTTGTTCTCTGCCGGTCGCGAAGTGGCACGCCAGCCTGGCGCCATGGGCGCCGCTGACATCGTGCGCTGGGCCTTGGCGCAACGCCTTTAACGGTAACGCCGCCGTAACCCAGGCGCCCGCCAGCGATTAGCATCGGGGCTTTGTCACTACTCACCCAAGCCCCATGACCAGTTCATCAAGAAGCGAGTCGATTGAACGCACAGAACGGCCTTGGGGCTGGTATGAGACCCTCTGCGAGGTACCGGGCCACAAGATCAAACGCATCCGCGTCAATCCGGGACAGCAACTCAGTATGCAAAAGCACCTGCAGCGCGCCGAACACTGGGTTGTGGTGCTGGGCCAGGCCCACGTCACGGTGGGCGAGCAGGTGCTGGTCCTGGTACCGGGTGGTCACGTGGACATCGCCATCGGACAAGTGCACCGCCTGACGAACCGGAGCGCCGCCCCGGTTGAAATCATTGAAATTCAGTTTGGCCACTACCTGGGCGAAGATGACATCGTGCGCCAGGGAGACGACTACGGCCGGACGTGATCAGCACCTTCCCACCCTGCCTTGACTTTGCACCCTTGTTGAAATTGACACCATGAATCAAAACGTTTTATCTGATGGATTTCGCCTGGCACCGGGCGCCGCACCAGTCGCTTGCGTGGACATTGGCGGCACCAAAGTGGCGGTCAGCATCGCCGACGAACAGGGCGTGCGCGGCCGGGTGGCCGAGCCCACTGCCAAGGAAGGTGCGAATGATGCATTGGCCCTGCAAATCATCCGTCTGGTCGGGCAGAGTTGCGCTGCATCGGGCGTGGCAACTGGCGATCTGTCGGCGCTGGGCGTGGCATCCTGCGGACCGTTTGTGCTGAACAAGGGCTGCGTGGAACTGGCTGCGCCCAATATTTGCGGTGGACTGGCGGGCAAGGCGCGTGGTTTGCCCAATGACTGGCAAACCGCCCTGCTGGAGGCGCCCTTGCGTCGGGTTTTTGCCAAGGTACGGGTTGAAAACGACGGCATCGGTGCCCTGGAGGCCGAACGGCGCTGGGGCGCGTTACAGATCAACGGCCAAGCGCTGGCCAACTGCGCCTATGTCACCTGGAGCACCGGCATTGGCGTGGGCCTGTGTGTGGACGGCCATGTGCTGCGCGGCAAAAACGGCAATGCCGGGCACGCCGGCCATCTGTTCGTGAGCGACAACAATGACGCCCTGTGTGGCTGCGGCAATGTCGGTGACGTGGAAGGTCTGATTGCCGGCAACGCCATTCCAAGGCGCTTCGGACATCTCGGCTACACCGACTCCGCTACTCTTTTCAAAGCTGCCTATGCAGGTGATACGGGGGCTACAGCCATTATTGATGAATTCTGCCGGATCATGGGCCGCACCTTGTACAACCTGATTGCGACGCTTGATCTGGAGCGCATCAGCCTCGGTGGCAGCGTCTTCTGGCATCACCGGGCCTTGTTATTGCCCAAACTGCAGGGCTACGTTCACGGCAAGTTACCGCCCCTGACGGACGGCTGTGAGTTGGTGCCGGCCGGTCTGGGTGAGCGGGTCGGCGATTTCGGCGCGCTGGCGCTGGTGGCATAGGGTAAACACGGGTGTCTTGGCCCTCTTCTTGCGCTATCTAATGCATGTTTCGGGATAAAATGGAATCCTTTCCATATTTCAGCGGTGATTTCTTTGACATGAACCGCACACCACTGACAATTGCCCCAAAGCATCTTTTTATTAGGAACCATGATGCAAATCAACATCGCTCGAATGTTCAAATCCTTCGCCTGCACGCTGGGACTGGTTTTAACGCTGGTGCCGGGCGTGGTGCAGGCCCAATCGACAGTCGCCACGACGGCTTTCAGCGCCGCTCCTGCCGCCCTGCCCGTCCTCACCGACGTAAAAGCGGTCGATCCATCCGCTGCTGCCATCAAGAAAGCCCCGGATGCACTTGACAACCCTTACGGTCTTGAAGCGCTCTGGAAAACCTCTGATGCAGTTGCCAAGACGGTGTTGCTGCTGCTGCTCATCATGAGCGTTGGCAGCTGGTACATCATGATCGTCAAGGTTCTGGAGCAAGCCAAGATGGGGCGCCAGGCCAAGGCTGCGGTCAAGAACTTCTGGACCGCCGGCACCGTGCAACAAGGCGCTGAGGCGCTGGAGAAGAACAGTCCTTTCCGTTTTATGGCCGATGCGGCCACCAATGCGATCAAGAAACATGAAGGCCTGATGGGCCACATTCCACTCAACGACTGGATGGCCATGGGCATCCAGCGCGCGGTCGATCGCATTCAAAGCAACACGCAGGGCGGCTTGGCGTTTCTCGCCACCGTTGGATCGATTTCTCCTTTTGTCGGCTTGTTCGGCACGGTTTGGGGCATTTACCATGCACTCACTGCCATCGGCATCTCCGGTCAGGCTTCCATCGACAAGGTGGCAGGCCCGGTGGGTGAGGCGCTGCTCATGACCGCGATTGGTCTGGCGGTTGCCGTGCCTGCGGTGCTGGCCTACAACTGGCTGGTGCGTCGCAACAAGGCGGTGATGGACGAGGTGCGCGCCTTCAGCAGCGACCTGCACGCCGTGGTGCTGGGTTCGGTGGCCAAGGCCTGAGCGTCGCTCACGCCAGCAGACATCTGTCTATTAGGAATCCCTTATGTCCATGAATGTCGGCTCCAACGACGACGATGGCGACGACGCTGTCATGTCGGCCATCAACACCACGCCCCTGGTGGACGTGATGCTGGTGTTGTTGATCATTTTCCTGATCACCATTCCAGTGGTCACCACCTCCATCAAGCTCTCCTTACCCAAGGAACGCGTTGAGGTGCGGGAAAGCAAGCCCGAGAACATCATCATCTCGGTCGATCAGGCGGGCAACATTTTCTGGTACGACGCCCGCATCAAGAACGTTGACGCACTGGTGGAAAAGCTCAAGAAAGTCTCCAGCGTCAAGCCGCAACCCGAAGTCCAGGTCCGCGGTGACGCCAACGCCCGCTATGAGGGCGTCGGCAAGGTCCTGCTGGCCTGCCAGCGCGCGGGCATCGTCAAAGTCGCCTTTATCACTGAGCCGCCACCGCTGGGTGGTTGAGCGCCAACAAGGGAATTACCCCCATGGGAATGCACGTAGGAAACACAAGCAGCTCGGGTGAGCCCGAGGTGATGATGGAGATCAACACCACGCCCCTGATTGACGTGATGCTGGTTTTATTGGTCATGCTGATCATCACGATCCCGATTCAACTGCACTCGGTCAACCTGGAAATGCCGGTCGGCGCACCGCCCACCAGTCTGATCAAGCCGGAAAAAATACAGATTGACATCGACGAGCAAAGCGTCGTTTATTGGCAGGGCTTGCCCGTGAACGCACAGGAGCTCGATGAGAAGATGAAAGCCGTCGCGCCCCAGCAGCCCCAGCCCGAAGTCCACATCCGCCCCAACAAGGCCTCGCAGTACGCTGTCTTTGCCAATGTGCTCTCCAGCAGCAAGCGCCTGGGTCTTAACAAAATTGCCGTCATCGGCGCTGAGCAGTTTGTGCAATGAATACGCTTGAAATGGATTACCGCTTTGAGCCGCGCGACCCCTCACGGCGCCTCAAGGGCTTGATCATTGTTGTTGCGCTGCACGCCATCATTGGTTACGCGCTGGTCTCGGGCATGGCACGCAAAGGCATCGACTTCATCAAGAAACCACTTGAAGCCGTGGTGATTCAGGAAGTCATCATTCCGCCCCCGCCACCGCCACCGCCGCCCCCACCCAAGAAGATCGAGAAACCGCTGGTGATGCCCAAGGTTGAAGCACCGCCACCGCCCTATGTGCCGCCACCTGATGTGACGCCACAGGTGTCGTCCAATGCCCCCGCCATTGTTTCGGTGGCAACGCCACCCACGGCACCGGCCGAGATTGCACCGCCACCGCCACCGGATGCGCCTGTGGCCACCGGACCGAAGCGCACCACCATCGGGCTGGCTTGTCCCACCCAGGTGCCACCCGAGATGCCACGCAAGGCGCTGCAGGATGGCATTGAGGGTGTGGTCAAGGCGCAGATCCGCATCAAGAACGGCGTCATCCAGGACGTGACGGTACTGTCCGGCCCCCGTGTGTTCCATACCGCCGTCAAGGCCGCCATGATGCAGTACAAATGCGTGACCAATGAGAGTGACGTCATTGCCGTGCAGGAATTCAACTTCAGACTGGATTGATAAGCCCGTCACACCCTCCCTATCCATGGCACGCGATTGCGCTTTCTTTTGTGGCGGCAAGTTTTCAGCGCTAGCGCGCATCGGGCTTGCCTTCTTTTTATTTGCCACTCTGCACGCACAAGCATTCGACCTGCAAGCCCATCGCGGTGGGCGTGGCTTGCGACCTGAAAACACCCTTGCCTCCTTTGAGCATGCGCTCCGAATGGGGGTAACCACCCTTGAGCTTGACATTGCCATCACCGCCGATGGCATCCCCGTGATCTCGCACGACGCCGCGCTCAATCCTGCCATCACGCGCGATGCGCAAGGCCGGTGGCTGCAGGACCGTGGTCCTCTCATCCGGTCGCTCACCCTTGCACAAGTGCAGTCCTACGACGTGGGCCGGATCAACCCGACCAGCAGCTACGCCCGCGCATTCCCCGATCAGCAGCCGCGCGACGGCCAGCGCATTTCGACACTGGCGGCTTTATTCAAGTTGGTCAATGACCTGGGTGCGAAAGATGTCCATTTCGACATGGAAACCAAGATCAATCCACACCACCCCGAAAGCACGCTGGAGCCTGAAGCTTTCGTCAAAACGATGCTGGAGGTCATTCGCGAAGCTGGCATGACCCAGCGCGTCATGGTGCAAAGTTTCGACTGGCGCACATTGGAGTTGTTGCACAAGCTCGAACCGGGTTTGCGCACCATGTACCTCACCATCGCGGCCCCTGACTTCCATACTTTGACAGACGGCTCCTGGACAACGGGACACCTGCTGGAGGAGCACGATGGTTCGGTGCCACGCATGATTCGCGCCTCTGCGGAAAATTTCCCCGGCGTCATCTGGGCCCCCAACTACAACAACCTGTCAGCACCACTGGTGAAAGAGGCACAGAGTTTGGGTCTCCAAGTCATTCCATGGACGGTCAACCAGAAACCGCTGATGGAGCGCCTGATTGAATGGGGCGTGGACGGCATCATCACCGACTACCCAGACCGCCTGCGAGAAGTCCTGACGCAAAAGGGAATGCCGCTGCCCGAGGGCGTCAAGAATTAAGAGCCCTTGTCCGGCGCCGGCGCGAGCCGCAACATGCCGGCAATATTGGCCATTGACTTTATCAGTCACGCCAACAGGCGCTGACCGGCCGACAAGACCGACCAAGTGTTGACAAAACCAGCCAATCGTTGGTTTGTCGTTGTTAATTAGTCTTCCTCTTAGGGATTTCCCCGATAAGCATGTGCCATTCAGACTGGTAAAGTTGCAACAACTGGAAACGTTTCCAGTTGCCCTGTACCAGTAATGAGTGGATTGCTACATCATGGTTTCAGAATGATGAATCAATTTTTTTAAATCGAGCCCCGAGGAGTATTTGAATGAGAAGTTCCGTCACCCATCGTAGTCAGAACGCCCCTTGGCGACGTGCTGAACTGCGAATAAGCCCCATCGCAGCCGCCTGCGCAACGTTGCTGTTTGCGACGGGAGCGGTTTACGCCCAGCAACAAGATGCAGCCGAACTGGACACCGTGGTCGTGACCGGCATCCGCAAGGGTATCGAGAGTTCCATTGCGGCAAAACGCAATTCCGACTCCATCGTGGAAGCCGTTTCGGCGGAAGACATTGGCAAATTGCCGGACACCAGCATTGCTGATTCGATCGCGCGTTTGCCGGGTTTGGCGGCGCAGCGCGTGGACGGGCGCGCATCGGCGATCTCGATTCGTGGGCTTGGTCCGGATTACGCAGGTGCCGTGCTCAACGGGCGCGAAGTCGTCAGCTCCGGCGAAGGACGTGCCGCAGAGTACGATCAGTTTCCCTCAGAGTTGGTTAAGCAGGTCATTGTCTACAAAACGCCCGATGCCACTTTAATCGGGCAAGGCTTGTCCGGCACGGTCGACATTCGTCCGGTGATGCCCTTGGACTCACGTGGCCGTCAAGTTGTTGTCAACGTGCGGGGTGAGAAAAATTCCTTCGGTCAGTTGTCGCCCCAGGGTACAGATGGCTTGGGCAACCGTGTCAGCGCCTCGTATGTCAATCAGTTCGCGGACAACACAGTGGGGCTGGCGATCGGGTTCGCTCATCTTGATTCTCCGGGAGAGACAAAAAAATACGAGGCCTGGAAATACGGCGACTACGCCGGGCAATGGGGTGCGGGCGCAACCGGCGTGCCCTCGCTTGGGGTAGGGAACAATCGCGCCCAGTTTGCTCAAGGTTTTGAAGCCAGCGTGACATCGAGTAAACAGGTGCGCGACGGTTTGATGGCTGTGCTCGAGTTCAAGCCGAACAAGGACTTCCATAGCGCTGTTGATTTGTATTACTCCAAGTTCGATCAGGATCGCGTCTCTAACTTTTGGGCGGGTGATATCGGGCTTTGGAGTGGCGGTGCCCAGTTTTCGAACGTCGGCACCTCAGTCGTCAACGGCAACACGATTATTTCCAGCGGCACGGTGGATGGCGGACGCAGCCTTGTCTACGAAAAGAACTTGCACCGCAGCGATGACATCACTTCGCTGGGTTGGAAAAACGAGTTGAAGCTGGCCAACAAGTGGACGGCGGTGGCCGATCTGGGCTACTCGCGCGCAAATCGCGATGAAAAGTACATTCAATCCGTCGCAAAGGGTTTGGCTGGAGGTCCTCTCACATTTTCAGGTCTTGACAGCAGCGGTAGCCAGGCGTGGTCGACAAGCCAGGATTTGACCACTGCCACCAACGTGCAATTGACCAATGACCCCAATTGGGCCGAAATGCGCACGCCGACCTACAAGGACGAGATCAAGTCCCTGCGCCTGTCTGGCAAGCGCGACCTGGAAGGAGGGATATTCAGCGCCTTCGAAACCGGCTTGAACTACACCCGGCGCGACAAGAACGTCCAGTCCGACGCCTATAGTCTTGCGCTG
>Ga0209343_10002147_pt1 | contig 25684 bp, 19 predicted proteins | sample RifCSPlowO2_02_FD_184026 | JGI IMG/M metagenome (GOLD analysis project Ga0209343, IMG submission 184026) | Groundwater microbial communities from Rifle, Colorado - Rifle CSP2_plank lowO2_0.2 (SPAdes) (version 2) | ecosystem: Environmental > Aquatic > Deep subsurface > Groundwater | place... | reverse complement strand
GGCCGCGACGCGGGCCTCGACCTGGCAATTCGCGGTGGTGGCCACAGCGTTCCCGGATTCGGCACGGTGGACGACGGCCTGGTCATCGACCTGTCGAGGATGATCAACGTGCGGGTCGACCCAGTCAAGAAGATCGCCCGGGTTGGGGGCGGCGCGACGTGGGGTGATGTCGACCATGCGACCTACCCGTTCGGCCTGGCAGCGCCCGGCGGGATCGTCTCGACGACTGGGGTTGGTGGCCTGACGCTGGGCGGCGGCATCGGCTACCTGACCCGCGGCGTCGGTCTCTCCATCGACAACCTGCTGGCGGCCGATGTCGTTCTCGCCGATGGCCGGCAGGTCACCGCAAGCGATTACCAGAACGAAGATTTGTTCTGGGCCTTGCGCGGCGGCGGCGGCAATTTCGGCGTCGTCACCAGCTTCGAGTTTCAGCTGCACGAGGTCGGTGACATCGTGGGCGGTCCGCTGTTCTACGAATTCGATGATGCCGCGGCGGTCCTGAAGTGCTACCGCGAATTCATTGCGGATGCACCCGAACAGCTCGGATGCTTTTTCGGCTGGCAGATCGCTCCCGACCTGCCGTTTATCCCCAAGGACCGGGTCGGGGATCTGTTCTGTGTGCTGGTCACGTGCTGGAACGGTCCGCACGAAGACGCCAAGAAAGTACTCCAGCCACTACGCAACGCTGCCGAAGTGAAGGCGGAGCAGGTCGGCGTTATGCCGTTCCCGGCTCTGCAGAGTGCCTTCGACGGGATGGTTCCAAAAGGCATGCAGCATTACTGGAAGGCTGACTTCATCACCGAGCTTACCGACGAGGCAATTGCTGCTCACATCGAGCATGGCAAAAAGACTCCGCACATAAGCTCGAGCATGCATCTCCATCCGATCAACGGTGCGGCTCAACGGGTCGGCGCCAACGAGACGGCCTTCGGACATCGCGACAAGAAGTTTGCCCCGGTAGTTGTAGGAATCTGGTCGGACCCTGCCGACAACGAGGCCAACATCAAGTGGGTGAAGGACTACTACGCCGCTATTCATCCTCACTCGGGCAGCCAAGGGGGCTACATCAACTTCATGTCCGGCGACGACGAGCACCGTGCGCCGGCAAACTATGGCGCCAACTACGAGCGGCTCGCCGCCGTGAAGGCGACGTATGATCCGGACAACCTCTTCCACATCAATCAGAACATCGTTCCAGCGAATAGACGCTGAGCATCACGGTGTTCATCCAGTCAGGAGAATCGACGAAATGAGTGACGAATGGCTTTTCAAGAGTGAGACGTATGACAACTGCAGTTGCGCTGTAAATTGCGGTTGCCAGTTCAACTTGCCGAGCACCCACGGCTATTGCCAGTCGGCCTTCGTCGGCAACATCGTTGAAGGTCATTTCAACGATACGCCGCTCGCGGGGGTGAATTGGGCGGCGCTGTACAAGTGGCCTGGCGAAATCAAGGAGGGAAACGGCAAATGTCAGATCATTATCGACGAACGTGCGGATGAAGCTCAACGGGTAGCACTGGAAACAATTATCTCGGGCGGCGCATGCGAACCATTGAGCAATCATTTCTCCGTATTCGCGTCTACATGCTCGGAATTTTGCGAGACATTGTTCCTGCCGATAGATCTTGAGGCGAACTTGGAGCTCCGAACCGCAAAAGTTGATATACCAGGCATCATGAGGAGCAGCGGCAGACCAATAATCAACGAGTTTACTGGTCAACCGTTCCACATTGCGTTGGCACGCCCTAGTGGCAGTTTCGAGTTTACCTACGCAGAGATCGGACAAGGGACGACCTCGGTGACGGGTGATATGGAGATGGCGTTCGAGGATTCATGGGCCCATTTTTGCGTTCACCACTTCAATCAGGATGGGCTGGTCCGCGAAAGATCAAGGCTCACGGCATGGCTTGATACGTGACGTCCGCAAGGGACCGGTGTCGAGGTGGCGCAGAAAAGCCATATCCCGAATTCGGCGAACATGATCGGGTGAAAAGTGAGGACGGTACACGTCGACGCCGCACTTGAGGCAGTGATCAGGCGCGATCGTGTGGTTGTCATGACAACGCTTTTTGCGGTCATCGCGCTGTCATGGGCGGTATCTGCTGGCCGGTGCCGGCATGGGGATGGCAGAGTTAGAGTTGACCCGCATGTCGCAGCTCGGGATAGCAAGGGGCATGTCCGAAGGGGGCATGGCCGGCATGGCGATGGTGGCGCCTGCAGTCTGGACGCTCCGTTATGCAGTCCTGATGTTCTTCATGTGGCTTCATCAAGATACTCGCGCGAGCCGTTCATACCACCGTGATGCCCTTTGCCAGCCACTGGTTGATCTCGATCCCAACGCCGTACTCGTGACCGTGACTGTTCCAATGCATCGCGAACAGGCCGGCCTTGTTGCGCGCTGTAAATTCCTGCAGCGATAGCGACACATGATTTTCGCCGCCTGCATGGGCACGCCGCGTGATGTAGCGATGCGCGAACAGAACGCCGGAGACATCGGCCAACCGTTCACGGCCATAGTCCATCAGGCTGTCCTTGCCGCTGCCGGATGCGCCGACGACATAAATCAATGAAGTGGTCATGCGGCGCTCCTCAAGCGTGATCGAAATGCGCACTCATCACCGGCACGCCGCGCACCCAGATCCGTTCGGTTATCGCGAGTAGCCAACAACAGCCGGATCCCAAGCGGAAATACAGGTTTGTCGAAAGCGGACGCTCAAAATTTGATGTGAGCGGCAGAATACGGATTGCCCTTACCGCAGGCGCCTTGCATAGGCAGTCAACCTTTCAAACACAGGATTGCCGTTAAGAATAAGACGATCGTGCATGAGGACGAGTTCAACGATAGAGCGCTGATCATGGTTGCGCCAACATCTCATTTTTACGACATTTTTACACTGAAAACGGTATTGTTCCCGAGGATAGACGTCCGAACCGGACACCATGTCTGCGTTCGATTTGTCATCGTCCGAGGAAAGAATGGATTTGTTCAGCCAGTCGCAGCAACGTCATTTGTGCAAGCAAGGGTTACACCATGGCCGCAACTTTTGCATCTATTGCGGTCAGCAACTCGTCACAGACCCCTTCTTTCCCTTTCGCGTTCTTTCCAGCGACGGGAAATTGAGCGTTGTCGTAAAGGCGTTTAACGAGCACCACGCGAAGCGGCAACTGCGCGATCAATATCCGCCATCCCGATTGACAGCCCGAAGAATAGCGGGCGACTAATCCGATTACCTGCGGCATGACGGATAAATGATCTGTTTGGGCGCCCGCGACTAAAGCCTGTCTCCAAGAAAATCAAGATAACAATGGCTTCAAAATCCACTAAAAGCAGTCTCGCCACGCTCAGTCTGGCAGCAATCGGTATTGTCTACGGTGATATCGGAACCAGTCCTCTCTATACAATGAAGGAAGTTTTTTCCAAAGGGCACGGACTCGCCCTTAACCAGGCTAACCTGCTCGGCGTCGTGTCGCTGATCGTGTGGGGACTGACGATCATCGTTTCCTTGAAGTATGTGACGCTCATCCTGCGTGCCGACAATCGCGGCGAAGGCGGCATCATGGCCTTGATGGCCCTGGCAATGTCTTCGGTAACACAACAATCACGTTGGCATTATCCAGTGATGTTGGTTGGATTGACCGGTGCAGCATTATTTTATGGCGATGGCGTAATTACCCCAGCCATTTCAGTATTGTCGGCAATCGAGGGATTGGAAGTCGCCACGCCGGCATTCCAGCCCTATGTGGTTCCCGTCACGGTAGCGGTTTTGGTCGCGCTGTATATGGTGCAGCATAAGGGCACTGCCGGAATCGGCAAATGGTTCGGCCCGGTTGTGCTGGTCTGGTTTGCCGCGCTTGCTGCAATGGGTGTGAGTAACATTATTGAAAATCCGGCGATTCTGGCTGCCCTCAATCCACTGCATGGATTGCTTTTCTTGTACAACAACGGCTGGCTCGCCTTTGTAGCGCTGGGAGCGATTTTCCTTGCATTTACGGGGTCGGAAGCGCTCTATGCCGACATGGGACATTTCGGTAGAAGACCGATTCGACTGGCGTGGTTTTTCGTGGTTTTTCCAGCGCTCTCCCTCAACTATCTGGGCCAGGGCGGCTTACTATTGTCCAATCCCGCTGCGGTGTCCAATCCGTTTTATCAGCAGTTGGGGGCATGGAGCATCTATCCGCTGGTACTCTTGGCCACCATGGCGACCGTAATCGCTTCACAGGCAACCATCTCTGCCACTTTTTCAGTCACGCATCAGGCCATTTCTCTCGGCTTTTTACCGCGCATGCATGTTCTTCATACCTCTGAGCGTGAAATCGGCCAAATCTATATCCCGTTAGTGAACTGGCTGCAACTGGCAGTGGTCGTGCTGGCGGTCATTGGATTTGGCTCCTCCTCCAATTTGGCATCGGCATACGGTATTGCGGTCACTACAACGATGTTGACGACGACCATTCTCACTTTTTTTGTGATTCGTTATCAATGGAAATACAACCTGCTGCTTTGCTGGACGGCAACTGGAATTTTTCTCTTCATCGATATCGTATTTTTTTCTGCAAACGCGATGAAGATTGCCAACGGAGGATGGTTTCCGCTGGTGCTTGGCGCAGTAATGATCGCGATATTGCTGACATGGCAAAATGGGCGCAGATTAATATTTGCCAATTTAAAGAAGCATTACATTCCGCTCGACGACTTTCTGCAATCCCTGTTCGACTTTCCACCGACCCGGATAGAAGGCACTGCGGTATTTTTCCGTGCGGAAGGCGATGGCGTGCCGCATGCGTTACTGCACAACTTGGTGCATAACAAGATACTGCATGAACGCACCATCTTTTTGACCGTGTTCAATCAAGATATTCCGACCGTACCGGATACCGAGCGTGTCAGCGTCGAAGCGCTCGGGCATCAGTGTTACCAGATTAATGTTTACTATGGTTTCAAGGATGAACGTGATATCCCGCAGGCCTTGGCGCTGAGTAAAGCGGCAGGCCTGGAGATTGCAATGATGGAAACGTCTTTTTTTATCGCTCGCCAAACCGTGATTTCGAGAGTCGGCAGAGGAATGGCATTGTGGCGCGATGCTTTGTTTGCAACGATGTCGCGTAATGCGCGTGACGCCGCCGACTATTATCGAATACCGCCTAACCGGGTAATTGAATTGGGAGCACAAGTCGAAATTTAATCCGTATTTTTACATTTGCCCCTGGAAATGAAAAGCTTGATGACAGGCTATATGAAGCGTTTGCCCAGATCGGATCAATGAACTCAAAACGTGATTATCCTAGCGCTACCCAAGCGAAACCAAAACCGATGAATTGGTTGCAGCGTGGTTTCGCGACGCTCACCGGCGTGGACAAAAGTCTTGCCGGATTGACGTCGATTGTGCCGCCATCTCTGAAATCCGGCGCCCCACGCACGCGCTGGATCGGCTTCGGCTGGGCCATACTTGCGTGCGCGTTCGCCACGGTAGTCGCATTAACCTTGCGAAGCATGCTCGACCCGGCCAATCTGGTGCTGTTATATCTAGTGGCTGTGGTGCTGGTCGCCGTTCGCTTCGGACACAAACCGGGTATTTTGGCTTCCTTTCTGGCTGTGTTGGCTTTTGATGTTTTTCTGGTTCCGCCATACCATTCGCTGACGGTCGCCGACACGCAGTATCTGCTGACGTTCGCCATCATGCTGATGGTGGCGCTGATCATCAGTCACCTGACTGCCAACTTGCGCCATCAGGCATTGATCGCGCATTACCGGGAACGTCGTGCCAGCGCCCTGTTCGACCTCTCCAAGGATTTGTCGGCAGCCTTGACCAATCAGCAGATCGCCGATATCGGCATCCTCCATCTCGAAGCGATGTTCCTGGCCAAGGCAGCTTTGTTGTTTTCTGACCGGCATGGGACGCTTCATCTTCCCGCCATTCAATCCGACCCTTCCCGGTTGCCGGCCGATGCCATGCTCGATATCGCGCAGCAAGCCCATGATCAGCAAATAACGTTCGGCCTCAGCGATACCCCGACTGCGGACAACGTGGTGTACCTGCCGCTCCGCGCGCCGATGCACACGCGAGGCGTGTTGGTCGTCGTGCCGGAAAACCCAGGTCAACTGCTGTTGCCGGAACAGGAACGGCTGCTGCAAACCTGTGCGGCGCAGATCGCACTGGCCGTGGAGCGAGTACATTATGTTGAGGTCGCGCAGGCCGCCATGGTGGCCATGGAGTCGGAACGTCTGCGCAACTCCCTGCTTAGCGCGCTTTCACATGACATACGCACCCCACTTACCACGATTGTCGGCTTGTCGAGCGCGCTAGCCAGCGGTCGGGCACTTACCGACGAGACGCGCCGGGAACTGGCCGAATCGCTTCAAGAGGATGCAATCCGATTGAGCAATTTAGTCGCCAATCTGCTCGATATGGCCAAGCTGCATGCCGGCGCTGTCAAACTGAACCGGCAATGGCAAATGCTGGAAGAAGTAGTGGGTAGCGCGCTGTCAATGCTGTCCCGGGCGCTGGCTGGCCGCCGTGTTGACGTCACACTGCCATCGTCGCTGCCGCTACTCGACTTCGATGCGGTGCTGATGGAACGCGTATTTTGCAACCTTCTGGATAACGCAGCCAAATATACCGATTCCAACAGCGGGATTCGGATTGCCGCCGAGATAGCCGGCGGTGATGTACAGGTGGCGATTGAAGATAACGGGCCCGGCGTGCCTGCGGGTATGGAGGAGGCAATTTTTGCCAAATTCTCCCGCGGCGAGCCCGAGTCAACCCGTACCGGCGTCGGGTTGGGCCTTTCCATCTGCCGCACGATACTCGAAGCGCACGGCGGTCGCATCTGGGCGGAAAACCGCAGTGAAGGTGGCGCGCGCTTCGTGTTTACACTGCCGCTAGGACATCCGCCCGCCGACGAAGCGCCGGACCCGCCCGAGTCACCCAAGGTGGATTTCCCGCTATGAGCCAACTACCGGCGCACATCGTGCTGATCGAGGATGACAAGCAGATTCGGCGCTTTCTGCGAATGACGCTGGAGGCAGAAGGCATTGCCGTATCGGAAGCGGAAACGGGCAGGCAAGGATTGACGGCAATCGGAACTCGTTGCCCTGATCTTGTGATTCTGGACCTGGGATTGCCGGACATGGATGGCGTCGAGCTCATTCGTCAGCTTCGGACATGGGCCGTTCTTCCGATTCTCGTCCTGTCGGCGCGCAGCGAAGAAGGACAGAAGGTGGACGCGCTGGACGCCGGCGCCGACGATTATCTGACCAAACCTTTCGGCAGTTCGGAACTGATGGCCCGCATTCGGGTTCATCTACGGAGAAGGTTTGACAATCCGTCCGAGCCAACCACGCCACTGTTTCACTTCGGTGCAGTCGTCGTCGATTTTTTGCATCGCCGTGTCACGCGCGCAGACGAGACTGTGCATCTCACGCCGATCGAATATAAGCTGCTGACGGCGCTAATTCGCAATTCCGGCAAGGTATTGACGCATACGCAGCTGCTACGCGAAGTATGGGGTACGGGGCATGCCGACCGTAGTCACTACCTGCGAATTTACATGGGTCACTTGCGCCAAAAATTGGAGGCTGATCCTGCTCGGCCGGCCCATATCGTGACGGAGACCGGTGTCGGTTACCGCCTTGTTAGCTGACAACCCTATTTTGCGGAGTGAGAATTCAGTTGCGCCGCCATACTCGAACATTGATTCGGAAGACATGCCAACCATGATGTTAAAACTAATTTTTCTGTAAGTTGAATTACTTGAGATCATTCATCAAAAGTTTAAAGACGTCCCGACTGAACCTCCGGGTCAATCGGATACCGATTATTTCAAACTATTTTTCGTCGACATCCCATGAAATGTAACGTTACCGTAATAGGCCTTGGCGCCTTTGGGTCTACCGTGGCCCTCGAATTGAGTCGTCTGGGGCATGAGGTGCTTGGCATCGATTTGAATGCCGAGCGCACCAACGCGATTGCCGACCAAATAGCGCAGGCGGTCATTGCCGACGCGCGCGACGAACGCGTTCTGCGCGATCTTGGGGTGCACGAGTCGGATGTCGTGGTGGTCGCCATCGGCGAAGATATCGAGGCCAATATTCTCACGACGCTCGTCGTAAAATCCATGCCCAAGCCGAAAGTGTGGTCCAAGGCGCTGAATCACAATCATCATCGAATTCTGGAAAAACTCGGTGCGGACCACATCGTCCATCCCGAGCATGAGATGGGCCTGCGAGTCGCGCGTACCTTGATTTATCCGGAGGTACTGGACTACATCAGTCTGGGGGACGATCAGTTCATTGCGGAAGTGCGGGCATCGGAGCGGCTCAGCGGAAAAACCGTCGAGGCGCTTCACCTGGACGAGCATGGGGTTCAATGCCTGCTGGTCAAGCATGTCGGTCTGCTCATGGCGCCGGTACCCTTGCAACATCGCTTTGAGCTTGGTGACCAGATCGTGCTGCTTGGGACATTGGGACGTCTGCGCAAGATTTCCAAATATCTATGAGGCAGGTGCCGACGCAGGAAATTGTCCAGCAGGTTGAAAAACGCCTTCTGCGATTGACGCCGCCGCAGGCATTGATACTGTCGTTCGTTGGTCTGTCCATGTTGGGAGCGCTGCTGCTCAAGCTCCCGATTGCCAGCCATCAGCCGACCACCTGGAGCCAGGCGTTGTTTACGGCAGTGTCGGCTGCGACCGTCACTGGCCTGGTCGTCGTCGATACCGGCAGCCATTTCACATTATTCGGCCAATGGGTTCTGCTATTGCTGATGCAGGCAGGCGGTCTCGGCTTGATGACTTTCGGCGTTTTTATCATTTATCTGTCGCAAGGCCGTCTGACACTGACTCATAGAGCCACGCTTAGCGAGACATTGAACCAACGTGGCCAGGGAAACCTGCGGCGCATCTTGTTATGGATGTTTGGTTTTACCATTGCAATGGAGGCATTGGGAACAGCCTTGCTCGTGGTTCAATGGGTTCCTGACATGGGTTGGACGACCGGGCTCTATTACAGCTTCTTTCATGCGGTATCCGCGTTTAACAATGCCGGCTTTGGATTGCGCCCGGACAGCCTGACGGCATACGCAAGCAATCCGCTGGTCAATACCGTCATCTCCGCATTGTTCATTTCAGGAGGAATCGGCTTTGTCGTCATCGTGGACATGATGGGCAAACGGCGATTTCACGATTACGCGCTCCACACCAAAATAATGCTGCTTGGGACGCTTGTCATCAATGTGATTGCGATGCTCATGATACTGGCGCTGGAGTACGGTAATCCGGCGACACTGGGCGGCATGCTGCACTTGGACGACCGCCTTTGGGCCGCCTGGTTTCAGGCGGCGTCGCCGCGCACTGCGGGTTTCAACACCATCGATATCGGATCTGTTTTGCCATCGACCGCGCTGTTGATCATGGTGCTGATGTTCATCGGAGGCGGGAGCGGCTCGACGGCCAGCGGCATCAAGCTCAGTACCTTCATCGTCATGCTGGTCGCGACGCGGGCATTCTTGCGTTCGGAGGAGCGGCCCCTCATCTTTGGACGAAGCCTGGATTCGGCAACCATTCTCAAAGCGATGGCGATTTCCATTATTTCGCTGTTTTGCGTGGTCACCGGAACGTTCCTGCTGACAATCACCGAGTCCGGTACGTTCATTGACCTTGCCTTCGAAGTGGTTTCGGCGTTCGGGACCGTCGGTCTCTCGCGCGGCATTACGGCAGACCTTACCATTCCCGGCCAGGTCGTGATCATGGTACTGATGCTGGTTGGCCGCGTCGGGCCGCTAACGCTGGCATTCACCTTGGCCCACCGGCGCCGCGCTCCGATACAGTATCCTGCCGGGCAGGTAAATATTGGATGACGTATGGAAGAAGCTGGCGGAATATTCTGACTGCGCAACAGCGCCTATCGGTAGTTTGTTAAAGGCAGAGATACAGGTTGATGCCGCAGCCAACCATGAGAAATTCAAACAACGCAACGAATTGGGGCGGCGGGGGCTCGGCGCTGCAGGCGCGCCAGCAGCATCGCGTTCTGGGGCGCTGGATTTTTTCCGCGCCGGCGGCGTGACGGCTTCGTGCAAATGGACCTCGCCGGCCTCATGCCGCAAGCAAAAGGCAACGGCGCGGTCGCTGCGCACCATGAAATCGGCCCAGCCCAGTTACATCCTTCATCTGCTTGTAGCTTTGCTCGATCCAGTGGCGCAAGCCATACAAACCCACCGCCTCCGCCAAGGGCTCCCGCTCATGGGGCTGTTATGCATAGCTATGCATAACAGTCTAAAGCAGTCGGTGAAGCCGTGTAACCTTTCATCGAATATTGGCCGACGACCGCCTATCAACATCCACCATTTCTGGCGGTTGGCCAAACCTATCCTTTCTAGCGATGGACAACGCTGCAGTGCGCCCGGTACGGCCAGAAAAATTGGCTAACTTATTCCTGCGCGGCCCCTAAGTTCGTCTTCACCCTGTCAGCGCCCGGCCAGGCGATCGAGACCGAACAACTCGGACAGCTTGGCGTCAAGCCTGGCTGTCGTTATCAGCTTCTTAAGCAGCGGCAGCCTAATGCTGTTTTTACCGCCGCGTATTACTGCCGGCGGATTGTTGGTAAGCAGAGCGTCGACCACCGGGCGGACGAATTTGTCGGCCGGTGTCGCACCCTGCTGGCCCGCTAATGCACGGGCTCGAATGCTATCCGCCACCGTGTGATAGAGCGAATCTGCAGGCATGCGGATTGCGGCTTCGGCATGGGCGCCGAAGCTGGAGCGAACGCCTCCGGGCTGGATCGTGACGACATGGATTCCGAAGGGCGCGAGTTCCATACGCAACACGTCGGAAAGAGAGTGGATTGCCGCCTTGCTTGAGCAATACGCGCCGGCGAAGGGAGTTGCAACCAAACCGACGATGCTGCCCACGTTGGCGACAATCGCATTTCTTCCGCTCTGCTTTGACGCGGAGCGCAGCAGACCGATGGCAGCTCTTGTAACCGCCATCGGAGCGATCACATTGGTTTCATACTGGCTGCGCAGGTCTTCGCGGGACAGGTCAAGCAGCGCGCCAACCTGGCTGAACCCTGCATTATTGACCAGCACATCGATCTGTCCCTGCTCGCGAGCGATGACGGCAAATGCGGCTGCAATACTTTCATCATTGTTGACGTCCAGACTCAAGGTGCGAATGCCCTGTTCGGAGAGTGAGGCCAGGCTATCGACGCGGCGTGCCGTGGCATAAACCACATAGCCGCGGCAATGAAATTCCTGAGCCATGGCCGCGCCTATCCCGCTGGAGCAACCAGTGATGCATATCGTTTTTTGCATGGGACAGTTTCCTAATCCGGGTTCTGGTGAAAATACGCCGGCCGAATACTTGGCAGGCTCGGCACCTTCAAGTCAATGCATCGATATATCCTTTATGCACGGGCATTGAAGATATTATCAAACTCTATTCGAGTTCCTGCTTTAAGGCAAAGCCGAGGCAATGAAACCTCAAAAATCGGCAATCAATACCTGGGCATCGTGAAAATTTTCGACCGGCGCGCAATCTTGATCGGATTGCGCATCGCAAGCCCCACATCGGCTAAAGCTGCGCGCCCCGCTCCCGAAAAACCGGTTGGCTAAGCGCCCACTTACACCGCCACGGTTTCCATTGCCTTGCATATCGCCGCCACATGACGGTGATCCGTACCGCAACACCCGCCCACCACGGTCAGTTGCGGAAGCAAGGACCTTAGCTCGCGATACTGCACGCCCAGTTCCTCCGGATTACCGTCGTCGAGTTCGGTGCTTTCGTCGAGTTCCGCATGGCTGCGCGCGGAAGCATTGGCGCGCAATCCGCGTATGCGCTTGGTCCATGCGCCGCCATCACGCAACACATGTTCAAAATGTGTGGGATGCGCGCAGTTGATCATGTAATACGCCGGGTAGGCGCCGGTCTCGGCATCGGTTCGCGCGATCGCATCGGCGAGCGTGTCGCCTGACGGCAATTTGCCGTCGATCTCCAGAGTAAACGAAATCGCTGCCGGCATTGCGCAGGCCTTTGCAGCGGCCGTGATGCCGATTGCTTCTTCGACGTAGTTCATGGTGAACGCGCCTACCATGTCGGCATCGGTCTGCGCAAACGTGTCAATTTGCGGCGCATGGTAGTTTTGCGCTTCGCCCACGGTCATGCGTGCGCCGGCCTGGTAGCCGTCTCCGCGCGGTCCGAGATTGCCGCTGATCACGATTTTGGTTTCCGCGGTTTCATATGCGTCGCGGATCTCAAGCATCAAGCCGATCGCCTTGCGGTTGGCGTCGGCAAGCGCGAGCGCGTCGTAACCTAACCTGGCTCCCCAATCCGCATTGGCGCGCCAGGTCGGGCTTTCCAGAATCAGGCCCAGGCGATGCACGCGCGCCAACTCGGCATACCGCTTGAAATAGCTGCGCAGCAACGCGATGCCTTCGTCATCTTTCAACAGATCGAAGGCGGCGAAAGCAGGCAAGTCCACGCCGTCGTGAAAGATCAACGTGGTCTCCAGGCCGCCGTCGGTCATGAACCTCTGATCCTTTAGCTGCGGCAAGCGATTTCTGTATTTGCTCATTTGAATCTCTCCTGTCGATAATATGGTTAGCCAATTCCGCCCATGGCGGGACGCGTTAAAACGCCTGTGACAAGCGGCGCCGGAAGGAACAGAATATGAACGTTCCCGGCATGAAGCTGCTCCTGCAAACCGGATGTCATAAGTAGCAGGATATGCCGAGTCCGCTCACTCGACTAAAGCCATTTCGGTTAATAACCAGACAAATCGGCCATGCGAAACTCACATTTACCCGCCACCATCGCCATCCTCGCATTCCCTGAAACCACCGCTTCGGTGATGTACGGAATGTACGACTTGTTCAAATCCGCGGGACGCGATTGGGGAATCATTGTCGATGGACAGCCCGGACCGGAATTGCTGCGGCCGCTGGTCGTCGCCAGGCGGGCGGACCCATTGATTGCGGCCAATGGCATTCGCATTACACCGCACGCCGCCATGGCCGAGTGTCCGGCGCCGGACATTGTCTGCGTACCCGAATTGATGATTCCCCCCGGAGAACCGCTGGCAGGACGCTTCACCGATGAGATCAACTGGCTGGTGCAATGTCACAAGGCCGGAGCGACGCTCGCAACCGCATGTTCGGGCGCACTGCTGCTGGCCGAGGCCGGATTGCTGAACGGATGCGAAGCCACTACTCATTGGGCCTATTGCAACACCTTGCGCCAGCGTTATCCGGCCGTGAAAGTGCGCACGCATCGCGCATTGGTCGTGTCGGGAGAAGGACACCGGCTGGTCATGGCGGGCGGCGGCACATCGTGGCTCGATCTGGCCTTGTATCTGATTTCGCGTGCGGTCGATGTCGATGCCGCGATGCAGGTTGCCAAGCTGAATCTGATCGATTGGCACGATATCGGACAACAGCCGTTCGCACGATTGGCGCAAGCAAACCAGGCCGATGATGCAGTCATCGCACGCTGCCAGACGTGGATCGCGGAACATTACCGCGACCGGTCTCCGGTGACGGCGATGGTGCGCCTCAGCGGAATCGCCGAGCGTACGTTCAAACGACGTTTTGAGCATGCTACCGGCATGTCTCCGCTTGCCTACGTGCATACGCTGCGGCTGGAAGAAGCCAAGCAAATGCTCGAGTCCGGCGATGAATCGATCGAGGCGATCGCCAACGAAGTCGGTTACGAAGATGCGGGATTTTTCAGCCGCTTGTTTCAGCGCAATGTAAAACTGACGCCGGCGCAATATCGCAAGCGTTTCGGGTCCATGCGGCGAGCGCTTGAGGCGCGCATCTGAATCACCGAACCCAATTGGAATGGTACCGGCCTTGCACGAACTCAAGCGCGGTCCGGGCTTCCCATCCAAGCATTATTTCCTTTTGGAAATATTTGATCAATATCAGTGCATCAAAATTTTTCCCCCGGCCTATTTCCTTGAGATAATGCCCTTGCTATCCATTTATGGAAGTCCGCATGCAAACTCCTTTTTTGAACATTCAGAAACTGACGGGTCTTCTGCTTTGCCTGCTCAGTACGACCGTATTGGCGGGTTGGATGATCGGAAGCAGCGCGCTGGTGAGGATGATACCGGGCAGTGTCGCGATGAGCATCAATACCGCGATCATGTTCCTGGTTGCCGGAACAGCCGTGCTCACATGGCCTCACGACGGCAACATATCGCTGCTGCAGAAAATATGCGCCGGGGTGTTGGTGGTTCTTCCAACACTGATCCTGCTGCAGTATGTCTCCGATACGGATTTCGGCATCGATCTGACCCAGGTGCACGCCGCACTTGGCGATGGGCATTCGCGCCCCGGCAGGACTTCCCCCAATGCCTGTCTCGGATTTCTGTTCGCCGGCCTGGCATTCGCGCTATACGGCCGCCGGACCGGCGGCAAGCTTGCGCGGCATATCGCCGCCGCACTGGTCCTTGCGGTGATTGCGATCGGTTTCACGGCATTGTTCGGATACGTCCTCAATCTCGAAACGATGTATCGCTTCGCCACCTACAATCGCATGGCCGCGCCGACCGCATTCGGCTTGAGCGTGCTCGGCATCGGCTTGTGGCGGGTGCAGCTCGCAAGCACTCCCGTTGACGATACCGCGCAAGCGCATGAAAAAAGAATTACGCGACGAACCATAGGCGTGTTGAGCCTGGTCGCGCTGAGCGTGGGCATTGTCGGATTCTCGTTGATACGCGAAAGCTTCGAGCAATCGACGGCGGAAAACGCCCGGTTGATGGCAACCACCAACGCGACTTCGATCACCAATATCCTGGACTCGGGTTTGGTGTTTGCCGGCGTACTTGCCAATCGGCCGCCATTGCTTGCTTCTTTCGCCAAACTCGAGCGCAACCCAAACGACGAAGTCGCACGCCAGGCGATGCGCGGCACAAGCGAAAGTCTTGTAAAGGCCGGCCTTACCGGCATTCGAATTTTCCGTGCTGACGGCACGCTTTTCTCTGAAAGCGGAACCAGTATTCGTGAACAGGCGCCAGTGGTGCATCGGCTCAATACGCCAAGACAGCGTGCCATTCTGCTATGGCAGAATGGCTATGTATTGCATACGGAAAACGACCTGGAAAGCGGCGGAGCCGTGACGGGAACGGTGGTGACCGAGCAGCGCTTGCACGCGCTCGACAAGCTGCTTGCCGATATCCGGACCCATAGCGCATCCACCGATGTGCTGATCTGCGGGCGGGATCAGGATAACGCCGTATGCGCACCTACCCGCTTCTACGACTACTCCCTGCTGATCCAGATGTTCAAATCGAACAGCAAATTGACTTCGCCGGTAAACAAGGCGCTGGCTGGAGAAGTGGGCATCGAGTTCACCAAGGATTTTCGCGGCATACCGGTTGTGGCGGCGTATTCACCACTATCGGATTTCGGCCTCGGAATGGTGGTTAAAATCGACCTCGAAACCGTCTATGCGCCGCTGCGCAAGCATTTCAATCTCTGGGCTGCGTTGCTGGTCGCCGTGGTCATACTGGGCACCTTTGCATTGAAGGTCCAGGTGCAACCGCTGGTATCGCGCATCGCATCGGAAAAGCAGCGCATGAAAATCATTCTCGAAAATTCGCTCGATGCATTCGTTGCGGTCGATACGGTTGGGCGAATCACCGACTGGAACAACAAGGCGGAACGGCTGTTCGGCTGGAGCGCCGCCGATGCGATCGGGAAAGACGTGGTTGAACTCATCGTCCCTGAACAAAGAAGAAAAGCGCACAAGGCCGGATTTTTCCATTTTTCCAGCACCGGGCTCGGCAGGTTAATCAACAATCGCGTCGAATTCATGGCGCTGCATCGGAATGGAAAACTGATTCCGGTCGAGCTTGCAGTGGCCGGCTTCCATAACGGCGTCGGCTACGTCGCCAACGCCTTCATCAAGGACCTGACCGAGCGCAAGGAAGCCGAACGGCTGGCGGAAGATCGCGCGCGCGCGCTGGAAGAGACGCGCGCCGCGCTTCAGCATTCACAGAAAATGGAAGCGGTCGGCAAACTGACCGGCGGCGTTGCGCACGACTTCAATAACGTGCTTCAGATCATCGGCAGCAACCTGCAACTGCTGCACGCTCATGTCGACGCCGATCAGGAAGCGCATAAACGCCTGTCCAGCGCGCTGGACGCGGTCGACCGCGGCGCGAAACTGGCGTCTCATTTGCTGGCATTCGCGCGGCGCCAGCCGTTGCAGCCGCTGCCCGTCAACTTGCGCCGGGTCGTCAGCGGCATGAATGACTTGCTGCGGCAGGCACTGGGTGAATCCATCGAGATCGAAACTGTCGTCGCCGGCGGATTATGGAATACGCTGGTTGATCCGAATCAACTGGAAAACGTCATCCTGAATCTGGCGATCAATGCGCGCGATGCGATGCGGGGCGAAGGTAAATTGACGATCGAGGTCGGCAATGCGATGCTGGACGACGAATATGTGTTGACGCATCCCGATGTACGGTCGGGACAGTATGTCATGCTGGCGATATCCGATACCGGCTCTGGTATGCCGCAGGAAGTGCTCGAACGCGCATACGAACCGTTCTATTCGACCAAGCCGGAAGGGCAAGGCACCGGCCTGGGCCTCAGCATGGCGTACGGTTTTGTCAAACAAAGCGGCGGCCATATCAAGATATACAGCGAGGTCGGACACGGAACCACGATCAAGGTTTACCTGCCGCGCTCGTTCGATGCCGAAGTCGAACTGCCCGCGAATACCGGCGAGCTGCCGGTCGGCGGATCGGAAACCATCCTGGTCGTGGAAGACGATACCGAAGTGCAGACCGCCGTTGTGGATATGCTGACCGGATTCGGCTACCGAGTGTTAAAGGCGGACGATGGAGAAAGCGCATTGCGGATACTCAAGAGTGGCGCGGCGATCGATCTGCTATTTACCGATGTCGTCATGCCGGGCCCGGTGCGCAGCGCCGAATTGGCCGCGCACGCAAAGCAGATCGATCCGGACATCGAAATACTGTTCACGTCCGGTTATACACAGAATGCCATCGTGCATGGCGGCCGCCTCGACCCCGGTGTGCATCTCCTCAGTAAACCGTATCGCCGCGAGCAATTGGCACGGAAATTGAGATTGTTGCTGTCGAACCGGCAGCAGACATCCGTGCGGGGCCTACCCGTGCCAGCTGCGGCCGAGAAAGAGATCTTGCCTGCTCCGCCGCCAAAGCATCGGATCCTGGTTGTCGAAGACAATAACGACTTGCGCCTGCTTGCCTGCGAGATGCTTTCCATCCTGGGATACAAGGCGCATGGCGTCGGTACCGGGGAAGAGGCGCTCGAATTATTGCGCACCAATGCGTTCAACGTGCTCTTTACCGACGTCGGCCTGCCCGGGATGAGCGGCGACGTGCTGGCGGAAAAAGCCGCGATGGAAATCGCCGGCCTCAAGATCGTTATCGCATCCGGCTATGATCACCACATAGGAAAGCTGGCCGGGGTAGAACCCACCGTGCTGATCAAGCCGTATCACATGGCCCAGTTGCAGGAAGCGCTGGAGCGGCTCTAAAGTTGCCGAAGATCCGGCCGGATGCCGGCTCTTTCGAACATCGGCGCGGCGCCGGAATGGCCGCCTTAAAATCTGCTCCGAGTGTAACGGCGTATCGCGTCGGTTGATTGCATCTTCCTTTGAACTATCGAAGCGGCCGGAAATCCAAATCCTTGTCGTTTGCCGATGGAAAGGAGCACCCGATGAAACAGCAATCCGCAAACACGCCGCCCGAAACCGCCGATGGCGGCCCAAAAAAACCAAGCGTCAACAAGCCGGCGCCGCTGCCAACCGTCGGCGCGCCATTGGACGGGAGCCAGTTCCAGAATATTGTGGAAGAGCAAAAATATTCCGAACAGCGGCCTACGCGGGAAGAACAACAACCCAGGCATGCCGGTTCGGACAAGGCGCATTGACGGCATGAGCGCCTGCGGTTGTGGCGTAGCCTGGATTCTTTTGGAAAAGAGCAAACTTCCGGAAGATTGGCGCCACCAGGAAAATTACAGAATTCTCGCGCCGCGCATCCAGTAGAACTTGCGGCCAAACCGGGAATTGTTTCCCTCAACGTTGATAACCAGCGTTTCCCCCGGAAACTGCACGGATTCCCGGAGTTTGGCCAGTACTTCGGCCGCGCACCGCTTGTCGTGCAACTGGAACGTGGCGGCAACCGTGAAGCCAAGCACATAGCAGGGGCGGTGCGTCAAATACTTGACGCGCTTTTTCGCGAAATAGACTTTGCGCAAGCCCGAGATTGTCTGCAATTGGGTGCGCAGCACCGCGATCGCTTGTTCCGAGAGCGCGTGGCGATCCAGTTTTTCATTGATCAAGATCTGGTTGCGCTCCTCCGCGGCGGCGTCTTGCAACTGGATGCGATCGACCAGGCGCCGATGCCAGACGTGTGCCTGGTCCTCCTGACCGCGATGCCAGCTGTGTTCCCGCAGCGCTTCGCAGCCGCTGAAGGTCAGGTCGTCGTCAAGTTCCATCGCACGCTCGATCAATGCGCGCCCCGTATCGTCGTCGCGGGCAAGCAGGCGCATGCCAAGGTCGAAACAGATGGCGGGATCGCCAGGCTCGCGTTGATACAACAACCGGAATTGGTCGAGCGCGGCGGCGGCATCGTTGCCGACCGATTCGGTAAGTCGGGCGCGATCGCATGCGTCCCGCAGCGACAACGCGCTGCCGTTGTCATGCCGTGCGTCGAGATCGGCAAGCCGCCGGCGATCTTGCCGCGCTGCCCGATGGCGCTTTTTCCACACAGGCAGGACCTTGTCTTGCCAGCGCCGGTCGAAGGTCTCGGTAATGGATACAAGTGCATCGCCAAGCAATCGATCCGCTCCCCAGCCGGCCGCGGGCGGTGCGAGGCGCGGCGTTTCGCCGATGGCCTTGAGACGATCCGCCAATGCCGGGTGCGTGTCACGGGACGTGGTGCGGCGAGCCAGCGCCTGCGCCAGCCAGATCTGGGTCGAGCTTGAATCCAGACTGGCCGCGACGTCATGACCCATGCTGGAGTAGGGTAAAAAGCGCGGCTGCGGCAACTCATCGGCCTGCCGATGAAGTTGCGGCCAGAAACGTTCGTTGAGATAACTGCCGACGATACTGACGCTGGTCAGCGCTTCGGCGGCCGCGCGCGACGATGTCAATTGAACGGATGTGGCATCGGCCTGGTATTCGGTAGCGCGTGCCAGCGGAAACGAATACGCATTGAAGTACGGTGCGAACCAGTTCAGAAAAGGCTTGAACAAAAAACCGCCCTTGCTCCGGTTTTCATCCAGCACCGCCCGTAACCTGCTCCAGCGCAGCCGCTGCCGGTAGATCCAGTTCGATGCACGCCCATGTCCCCGCGCAAGATGGCCCAACTCGTGCGCGAGCACGGCCTTGACTTGCTCGGCGGTGAGCGTTTTCATCAGCGGCAATCCGATCAGCAGATAGTTTCGGTGCCAGCCGAAAATACCGAGGCGCGGCACCTGCACCACGCCCGCATTGAAATCATCGGTGATCAGCACATCATGAAAAGGCGGGGCTTTCAGCTGACGACGCAACTCGGCAATCATCGCGAACAGCTTCGGTGCCTGAACTGCCGTGATCTGTATTCCCTCAGGCGGCGGAATCCTTACCCACAAAGCCCTTACCACCAACAATAGAAAGAAGCCGATCACGGCGATCAGCGTCAATGCGAACGCCTGGAGCACCAGAACCGATGCCAGCGCCCCGATAAACAGCGCTGTGATGGCCAGCAGGATCGCGGCCAGGTATACGTTGCCCAATAGCGCCAGCAGCAACACGCGAAACTGATAAGCGCGCGGATTACGCCTGGCGTGCGCTTCGAGCTTGTCGATCAGCGCATTGAATACGTCGTCGGTCATCGCGCCTCCGGATAGATATTCATGCGGGCGGCACGGTTCCGATTTGATGTGTGGTTGCTGTTCATGATGCTTTCACGGGTTCGACTACGCGAGCGCAATGATCGAGTCGATTCGGTGATTCCGGCCATACCATAAACATGGGATTTTGCACACGCGATGGCAAAAAAACCGATAACGGCCGCCCGAAGCGCAGGTATCGATGCATCGCGGCAACGGTTTTTGGCCGATTGCGCCGGCGGCCGGTGAATGGAGAATGCGCGGGACAAGTCTTGCCGAGCGCTGCGGCTGCGGCCGATCCTGTGAAGTGCGGTTCGCTGCGAATTTTCAGGCTGCGGAGAGCCTGTCCCGGCAGGGTGCTATTTCGTATGCGCCTTGAAAAACTCCCAAATGACGTCCGTGCCGTTCAGCGACGAACTTGGCTCGTCGCCCCGGCGGCTGCCCGGCTGCCCGCCAGGCCAGGCATGGCCGTTATCCTTGACCAGGTAAATCTCGGTTGCCCTGCCTGCAGGGCAATGGTACTGCCACAGGACAAACGGGCCGCGATCATGCTTGTCGGGGAGGTTGGTGCAGCCGTTTGCAGCGGCCCAGAATGCGCCCTGCTCCAGCGCGGGCTTCACCGGCGTGCCATCCCAGTTGCGGCTGAAGCGCCCGCCGGGCGAACCGCCCTGAAACGGAACGGATTTATCAAGCATGCCGTTCAGCATGATGGCCGCTACCGGATGCCTGGGCTTGCTTTCATCGCCGAAAACTCCTGCGACGACCGGCGCAATCGCCGCAATCCGGCCTGAGAGTTCGATGCCGAGCCGGTGGGCCATCATGCCGCCGTTGGACATGCCGGTCGCATAAATACGTTTTGGATCAACCGGATAGTCCTTGATGAGCTTGTCGATGAGCGCATTGACGAATCCGACATCATTCACCCGGTGCTCCATCGCATAGCCGCAGCAATGACCCGCGTTCCAGGTCAAGAGTCTGCCTTGCCGCCGGCTGGTTCCATCGGGATACACGGCAATGAAGTTTTCCTTCGCGGCCTTTTCGGTAAAGCCGGTCATTTTTTCGGCATTGGCGGCATTTCCGCCACCGCCGTGCAAAACCAGCACAAGCGGCATCCGCGCACCGTGTTGCACCGATCCCCGAGGCGCACGAACCAGATAGCGGCGCTCGATTCCGTCATGGACAAGGGTTTGCGAAGGTCCGTAAGAATCGCCGTCGCGGGCTTCGGCAGCGGCCACGGAAGCGAAACCCGGCAGCAGCGCCGTCACGGTCAGCATGAAGATCAGTCCTCTGAGGCGCTGCATGGTCATCGCGGTCTCCTGATTGATGTGGGATATTCGGTATGGCTGCAGAGCCAGGAGCGCCTAACAAAGCGCAATGGCAAGGTCGCAACGCCGCAAGCGGAATTTTTCAGGCGCTCTTAGTTCCTTCCGGCCGTCGCGGCCAACCGGATGCCAAGCAAGATCATCACTCCGCCGGCAGCGCGGTCTACATAACTCTTGTAACGAAGATAGGCGTCGCGGGGGGAAGCTGACGAAAACAATACCGCGACGATGCCATACCAGCCGGCTTCAATACAGAAAACCACGGCCGGCAATGCAACAATCAACACGGCAGGAACCTCGCGCGGAAGAATCGAAGCAAAGATGCTTGCATAGACAATCGCTGTTTTTGGATTACTCAACTGGGTGCCCAATCCTGAAACGAAAGAACGCTTCAATGTGCGGTGCGGATCTTGCGCGCCGCTTGCAGGAAACTCCAATGGCGCCTTGGCGGCTTTCCAGATCCGGTACCCAAGATAAGCAAGATACCCGCCGCCCACGACCTTTAGCGCAACATAGAGCCACGGCACGGAAGCCAGCAATGCTTGCAGTCCCAATAGAGCCGCTGCGGCAAATAGGATGCCGCCCATTCCCATGCCGAGTGCTGCCGCCAAACCGTTTGCCCGGGTGGATGCGACCGCGGTTCGCGCCACCATCACAAAGCTTGGCCCAGGGCTCATTGCACCTAGCGCGATTGCGCTACCGACACCGAGAATCGTCATCGCTGTGTTCATGATTGCTTTCCATATCGGAGCAGGCAGAAACCTTACGGCTGGTTGCATCCGCACCATCGGACAGAGAAACCCGAACCGCCGGATGCAACGCCGGCCCGCGGGAAAAGATACTCCCCTTTTTGCGCCAAGTCGAGTGCCGGGCGATGGCGCATTCGGAGTAAGGCTTTCTCCACGTCGGGTATGTCCCTGGCTTTGCCTTTCATGTATCCGGATCGTGCTCCGCTGCGCCGAACTTCACGCAGACACTCGGCCTTTGGTTCGGCGCGCAATAGATGTCGAAGCGGTAATCGTGGTCCGCCTCTTCAAGCAGCATCCGCAGATTTCTCTCGTAATACACCGGGCCCTTGAGCCATGCCTCCAGCCGCAGAGGGCGATTGACATCGACACCGTGCAAACGGCTCAGCGCTTGCCCGATCACCAGCAAGGGTTGTGCGAAATCGCGCTCGAAGCCCAGCAGTTTTGCCCAGTGCCTGGCGTAATGGAGCGGATTGGCATCGCCGGATAACTGCCCGAAGCGGAAGCGCCCGTGTGCCGGGATGCGCCATTCATGACAACGCGCATCCTGGCCGATGCGCATACCGCGTTCTGTATCAGCCGGGCCGGGCGCTCCCTCGAAGCGGCCGCGGTAAAAAAATGTCATGAAGCATTCCCATATCGGGGCGCCCTCGACTTCAAGCATACCGTGTACATCGAGTTCCAGACCTTTTTCCACGCGGCGGATGTCGACCACACGAAGCGAGAGCCGGCAGCGGTCGGCCGGCGACAACGGCCGGACCTGCCGGATCAGCATGCGCGTGTTCAACGCACGGCGGAGCGGCAACGGTGCGGCGCGCTGGCTGAGCATGTACATCAAGGGCGGGTAGACGAACGTCATCGGATACAGGATGGAAATTCCATCCTGCAGCGGCAGTCCGCACGCCTGGTGAAAGGCTTGCACATGTTCACGCTCGATGTGAATGTCGTGCCAACTGGCGCACAGGGCCAGTGCCCGCGTTCGCTCGTAAGTGCGTGGACCGCTGTTGCGCAGCATGGTCACGAGCAGCTCCGGCAGCGACGGACGCTTTTCGAAATGCAGAGGCGAGGTGGCTTGCAGGTTCCCCTCCTTTCGAGAATCCGCTTCTTGCGGGCGGGGGTGGAGTGGAGAGCGGCATTCAGGATCTTGACAACCTGAAACCGTATTCCAGAAATATATTTCAGAATTTGACTTTGATCAAGCTCGCGTACTATCCCGCGATTGCGGCAAGGATGGAGCCGGCTTGAGACGCATCACGGATGTCCGAATCCGCCTGATGACGACGCTGCCAATGAATCTGCGCCATGGCTATGTTCATCTGCCCGCAGGAATAATATGATGGCAACCATCCGCCCGCAATTGACGGCGGCACGATTCAATTTTGGGTGACACGGCTATTCCGGCAAAGGGAACACCATGCAGACGGCTCAACAGGAATTCACGCGCGGCAGCGGCAAGCGCATCAAGATCGTGAGCGCACAGGATGCGATGCGGCTGATCCATTCCGGCAACACGATTGCCACCGGCGGATTTGTCGGCATCGGCGTGCCGGAAGAATTGCTGGTCGCACTGGAAGAACTGTATCTGTCCAACGAGGGCGAGGACGGCCGATCCTCCGGGCCGAACGGCTTGACGCTGGTCTACGCGGCCGGCCAGGGCGACGGCAAGGAAAAGGGCTTGAACCATCTCGGCCACGACGGCCTGCTCCGCCGCGTAATCGGCGGCCACTGGGGATTGGTGCCGAAAATCCAGCGGCTGGCGATCGACAACAAGATCGAAGCCTACAACCTGCCGCAGGGCGTCATTTCCCATCTGTACCGCGACATCGCGGCCAAACGCCCAGGCCACCTGACACGCGTGGGCCTCGGCACCTTCGTCGATCCGCGCAACGGCGGCGGCAAGTTGAATGCCCGCACCATCGAAGACCTGGTGCGCGTGCTGCAAATTGATGGCGAAGACTTCCTGCTGTACAAGGCATTCCCGATCGACGTGGCGCTGATCCGCGCCACCACCGCCGACCCGGACGGCAACCTGACCATGGAGCGCGAAGCGCTGACGCTGGAAATGCTGTCGCTGGCCATGGCGGCGCACAATTCCGGCGGCATCGTGATTGCGCAGGTCGAACGCATCGCCGAGCGCGACACCCTCAATCCGCGCCAGGTCAAGATACCCGGCATCCTGGTCGATTGCGTGGTGGTGGCCGAACCGCGGTATCACTGGCAAACCTTTGCCGAAGCATATAACGCCGCCTTCAGCGGGGAGCTGCGGGTGCCGTCCAATACGCTGAAAGCAATGCCGCTCAACGAGCGCAAGATCATTGCGCGCCGCGCGGCGCTGGAGCTGTCGGCCAACAGCGTGGTGAACCTGGGCATCGGCATGCCCGAAGGGGTCGCGGGCATCGCACATGAAGAGCGCGTGATCGACCTGCTGACGCTGACCACCGAACCCGGCGTGATCGGCGGCATCCCGGCCTCGGGCCTGAATTTCGGCGCGGGCATCAATACGCAGGCGATTATCGACCAGCCTTACCAGTTCGATTTCTATGATGGCGGCGGACTCGACATTGCTTTCCTCGGACTTGCCGAAGCCGACCGGCACGGCAACGTCAATGTCAGCAAATTCGGTACGCGGCTGGCGGGCGCGGGCGGCTTCATCAACATTAGCCAAAGCGCGAAGAAAGTGGTGTTTGTCGGCACCTTCAGTTCCGGCAAGCCGACCCTGCAGATCAGGAACGGCAAGATGAGCATTGAAGGCAATGATTGCCCGTGCAAGTTCGTCGAAGCGGTCGAGCACCTGACGTTCAGCGGCAAGCTGGCGCAGGAACTGGGCAAGAACGTGCTGTACATTACCGAGCGCTGCGTGTTCGAACTTACCGGCGACGGCCTGGAGTTGACCGAGATCGCGCCCGGACTGGATCTGCAGCGTGACATCCTCGCCCACATGGCGTTTGCGCCGCGAATCTCAATCGATTTGCGCATCATGGACCAGCGCATTTTCCAGGCCGAACCGATGGGCCTGCGCGACATCATGCTGGAAGTGCCGCTGGAACAAAGGGTGCGCTACGATCGGCTCCGCAAAACCCTGTTCATCAATTTCGAGGGCTTCAATGTGCGCGGTCTGGACGATGTCGAGCATATCCGCCGCCAGGTGGCGCACGTGTTGCGCGATGTGCACGAGAAAATCCCGGTGGTGGTCAATTACGACAATTTTTCAATCGACCGGGAAGTGCTCGATGTCTATGCCGAGATGGTCAAGGGACTGACCGACAAATATTATTCAGCGGTCACGCGCTACTCGACCAGCGGCTTCCTGCGTGCCAAGCTGGGGCCGGATATCGGCAATCGCGAGTCATCGCCGCATATTCATGAAAAAGCTGATGAGACGCCGGCATCTTTTGAAAAGCCGGAAAAAGCGCCGGCGGCATAAGGGCTTGCTATTCTTGATTGACCACCCGTGCCGTCCAGTGCGCGAAAATTTTGCATTCACCGGCGGTCAAGTCAGCCAGTCCGGCTTGCGTTTCGCCGAAAAAAATCGCTCCCCTTCCCGTCCTTCATCCGAAAAACGCGCCTCGGCGGTTGGTTCGCTCGTGTCCCGGAAAGGCGCGCGGCTGCGCGCCTCAAACTAAGGGTCCGCGCAGGAATAAGTTAGCCAATTTTGCTGGCCGTACCGGGCGCCCTGCAGCGTTGTCCGTCGCTAGCAGTGCTCGCACTGCGTCGGCATCCTCTCCCTCGATCCCTCTCCACAAGTGGAGAGGGA
>Ga0209343_10002144_pt1 | contig 25758 bp, 22 predicted proteins | sample RifCSPlowO2_02_FD_184026 | JGI IMG/M metagenome (GOLD analysis project Ga0209343, IMG submission 184026) | Groundwater microbial communities from Rifle, Colorado - Rifle CSP2_plank lowO2_0.2 (SPAdes) (version 2) | ecosystem: Environmental > Aquatic > Deep subsurface > Groundwater | place... | reverse complement strand
ATACAAATATTGTGCTTGGCCTCTATCAGAAGAAAAAACTGATTATCCACTGGAGGATAGAGACAGACATGGAAAGGACAGAAGATGAGTATGCTGCAATACTGAAAGGTTTGTTCTCAATAACAGGCTATCCGCAAGGGGAAACCATGAAATTTGAAGATATAAAAGATGTGATTATATCCTGTGTTGTTCCTCCTATTCTTCCCATTTTTGATAGCCTTTCAAAGAAATATTTTAGAGCAACTCCGATGGTTGTTGGACCTGGCATAAAAACAGGGGTACCGATTTTATATGATAATCCAAAAGAGGTTGGTGCTGACAGGATAGTTAATTCTGTTGCAGGATATGAAAAATATGGAGGGCCGCTAATAATAGTGGATTTTGGAACTGCCACTACATTTGATGCAATATCTCAAAAGGGGGAATATCTTGGGGGAGTGATAGCTCCGGGGATTGGTATATCAATGGAGGCACTTTTTGAAAGGGCTGCAAAATTGCCAAAGGTAGAATTGATTAAACCTTCAACTGTTATAGGACGAAATACCATTGGTAGTATGCAGTCAGGGGCAATATATGGTTATGCAGGACTTGTTGACAGGATTGTGGAGGAGATGAGAAAAGAGTTAGGGGAAAAGGCTTTTGTAGTTGCAACAGGGGGATTTGCAGAGTTAATTGTTTCAGAATCTCAGACGATAAAGGAAGTAAATCCATTTCTTACACTTGACGGACTAATGATTATATTTGAGAAGAATAAAAAATAAATTTGGACGCAGATGAACGCAGATTATCAGGATGTTAATAAGAAGTTAATCTGCGTTTATCTGCGAAAATCTGCGTCCTATTAATTTTTCATTCTGTATTTAGTTTTGGTATGATATTATTAATGCATGTACAATGACTACTGGGGGCTAAAAGAGGCTCCTTTTGAAAATGTCCCCGACCCCCGATTTATGTGTCATTTCTCACAGCATGATGAGGCTATTATGAGGATGATGTTTGCGGTAAAGGGTAGAAAAGGGGCTGCGATGCTGACCGGAGATGTTGGATGCGGTAAGACAATGCTTAGCCGTGCCTTCATACAACAACTGTCAGGGGGTCCCTATGAAGTTGCCCTAATTGCAAACCCCAGCTTTCCTCCTATAGACTTTCTGAAGGAAATTGTCTATCAGCTTGGGATACGGAAGACGGCGGAGGCTAAATCAGAACTCCTGCGAATACTCAACGAATTCATGTTGACTAATATGAATAAGGGAAGGGATACTATAGTTATAGTTGATGAGGCACAGGTAATAAATAATGCTGATACATACGAGGAATTGAGATTATTGCTGAATTTTCAATTAAATGATAGATTTTTACTTACAATGATACTACTCGGTCAGCCTGAATTGAGAGACCATATAGCGGCTATACCACAGTTTGAGCAGAGGATTGCAGTAAAGTATCATCTTGGTTCATTAAACCTCAATGATACTGCAAAGTATATAATGTTTCGCTTGAAAACTGCCGGGATGCAGAAGAATGTATTCACAAAAGAGGCCATAATGAAGATTCATGAATTTACAGGTGGGGTTCCGAGAAAGATAAATAATATATGTGATTTAGCTCTTTTGGTTGGATTCAGCCAGAAGTCAACTATGGTTGATTCAAAATTGGTTCAAAAAATAATAGAGGATAGAGGATAATGGTCAGATTATCAGAGATTATTAAAGAAGATAGCCTTAAAAAACAGGAAAGGGCGGGAGGAGAAAAGCCTGTCCAGAAGGATAACAGTTCAAAGGAAGAGGTTGTTGACCAGGAGGTTTTTAATAAGATAGATACAGGAGCCCAGTTTAAAGAAATTAAAAAGGAGAAAAAGGAAGAGACTATTGACCAGGAGGTATTTCAAAAATTAGATACCGGAATCCAGTTTCAACAGATGGTGACAGAGAAAAAAGAGGCGGGAAAAAAGCCTGATAACAAGGAAAAGCTCAAACAATATGAACAGGTTTATGACAGCATTTATGAATGGACAAAGAGATTTGTTGATTCTGTGAAGGCAGGCAAGAAGCTTGCTCTTACAGATATATTTAAATTGATTGAGCAGGTTGTGGACAATCCAGAATCATTGGACATACTTTACAGGAAGGCAATATATGCAAAGGGGCTGGATACATATATATCACACCTCGTCAATGTCATGGTCTATTCGTTAAAAATAGGGCAGGGGCTGGGATATAAAAGGGAGAAGCTTATTGAACTTGCCATAGCATCGCTTCTCCACGATATTGGCATGATTCGTGTCCCTGACAGTATAGTTAATAAGACCGATAAGTTGACAGATGAAGAATTTAGTTTGATGAAGAAGCATACAATCATAGGACATGAAATATTATCTAAACTTTATCCCGAATACCCATGGATTGCAGAGGCGGCACTTCAGGATCATGAGAGAGAGGGTGGACAAGGGTATCCCAAGGGTTTAAAGGGTAATGAGATAAACGATTATGCGAAGATTATCGGGATAGTAGATGTATTTGAGGCACTTACACATCGGAGACCGCAAAGGAAGAGGTTTCTTCCAAATGAAGCGGTGAAGATGATAGTGCAAAAAGAGAGTGGTGCCTTTTCCAAGATAGTGATTAAGGCCATGTTAATCAAACTATCCGCCTTTCCGCTATATAGTTATGTGAGGTTGAACTCAAAGGCAATTGGAATGGTCACTGAGATAGATGAGACATCACCGTTAAGGCCGACCCTTCAGATACTGTTTGATGATAAGGGGAGAAAGGTTATTGGAGAGAAAATTGTAAAACTAAAGGATACACCACTCCTTTATGTAACCGATGCAATATATGAAGAAGAATTGTCGAAGTAAAAAGTGGTCAGTGGTCAGTGGTCAGTGGTCAGTGGTTAGAGGGATTCTGTTTTTTTCACTGTTCACTGTTCACTGTTCACTGTTTTTTGTCGGTTGCACAAAGCAGGTGGCAATAGTAACTGATGCCAAATATTATGAGGGAAAGATTGATGCTCTGACGGAACAGTTGCTGAAATCTATCCCAAAAGAAAAGCTTGTGGTAAATGAAGCAAAACTAATAAATAGGGTTGCAGTTATGGACTTTGTAAATTCCAGTGGGAAGGTATCTGCACTTGGCAAGTATCTGAGCTCAAAACTTTCAGAGACAATAATAGAAAAAAAATATTTCAAAGTGGTTCACAGGGGAGAGGTTCTTGATGCACTGAGGGTTAATAATATCGCATTTACAGGACTGATGAATAATGAAACAATCAAAAAGTTTGGAGAGAAACTCCAGATAGATGCTATTTTTTTTGGCGAGATAGTTGACCTTGGAACAAATATTGATATAAACATCAAATTTATACTTGCAAAGGATGGTGAGATGCTTTCCGCTGCAAGCACAGATATAGAAAGGACGAAGTCGGCTGTAAATTTAATGGAAACCTATTAGTATCCTTATCTTGTGGAACAGCGAGTTTGTCAACCTATTGACTTTTAGGTTAATTGACAATATATTACAAATAAATTTTTCTTAATTGGATTTGTTTAGAATTTAGAGTTTCGGATTTGGGATTTTATAATAAAAGGGGGTGTATAATATGTCAGATGGAACAAGACGTGATTTTATGAAGAAGGCAGGCATTACAGGGGCAGTGCTTCTGACCTATGTAACTCCTACCGTAGAGACATTTAAGATTGCAGACGCATGGGCAGATGAAGAAGGCGGTAAAGGCTGGGAAGGGCATGATAGAGGAAGGAGACATCCTACAAAGAAGAAAAAAATGAGACATAGTCCGCGTGGAGGTGGTGGCGGGCTTGAGATGGAAAATAGTGATGACTGATAAACCCCTTAAACGAGATGACCTGCTTGTTAGAGAAGTGGAAAACGAAAATATCATATATGACCACACAAATAATTCTGTCCATTCCCTGAATATCACAGCAAAATTTATATGGGATTTCTGCGATGGGAAACATAATCTGTCGGATATAACGAAAGAGATAACCATTAAGTTCAATATAGATTCAGATACTGCAATCAGAGATTTAAAAAGCACTATAGATAGTTTTAAAAAAAATCATCTCCTTCAGGAGTAACCACTGAAAAGGCATTGCGATTTCTACAGATTTTATAATATCCTGATATCAGTTGAGTCAAATTCCTTGCCCCTCCTCAAAGAGATTAAAAATCTATTTCTCCCATTTTATTACCCTCACCCTGACCCTCTCCCACAAGGGGAGAGGGAACTTAAATGTGAAGTTGATTATTTTTTAGAGGTATCAGGAGAACCTAAATCCCCCCCACCCCCCTTTAATAAAAGGGGGAGGAAAGGGGGATTTTACGGAAGGATTTACCAAAAACTTTCTTATACTGTCATTGCGAGGGATATAGTCCCGAAGCAATCTCAAACTTGTCCTGAGCGAAGCGAAGGAACTGAATTCCTCCCCTTCGCTTCGCTCAGGGCTAAAGGCTCACTCACTCGGAATGACAACAATAAAAAGTTACTCTATGAAACCAGAGAGCCGTTTGAATTCATCTCATTTATTGAATGGTCTATCATAAATACTGCCATTGAAAAAATGGGGGGTTATTATCAGATTCATGGTGGTGCTGTAGTTAAAAACAATATGGGACTTATTCTTCCAGCATCACCCGGGAACGGAAAGACGACCCTGACAGTAGCCCTGACAATGAATAATTTTAAGTGTTTGTCAGACGATATTGTATTGATAGATTTTCAATCTTTAAAATTAAATCCATTCCAAAGAAATATATTTATTACTGAGGAGAAGAAGGGTGTATTTGATAAGTATGGTATCAGTCTGCCTTTAAGAAAATCAGAATGGATGGAATATGGGGGTTGGGATTTTATTCCCCCGCACATAACCTGCTACGAAGAGATTCTTCGCAGAGGGTTATGTGCGGGGGAGAGGGGATTCAATGTTGATTTCATTATATTTCCAAAGTATAACTCTGCTCAAAGGACAGAATTAAAAGAGGTTTCAAGGGGGAAGGCAATATTTGAAATCATCAGAGAATCTTTTAATTTCCATAAGTTTAAAGGCAGTGGCATAGATATAATCCATCGCCTTGTTAAAAGGGCTGAATGCTATCAGCTTACCGTAAACAATCTGAATGAAGCTGTAGAGATTATATCTGATTTATTTGAAAAAAACAAAAAGGCTTGATTAACCACAGAGGCGCGGAGACACGGAGGAAAACAATAAGGAGAAATGGGGAAATTTAAGAAAGGGGGAATGAAAAATATATTTTATTTTACCTTTTCTCCATCTCTCCATCTTCTCCTTTTCTCCTTAATCTTTTTTGTTTTTGTCTCTCTCTGTGTCTCTGTGGCTTATTAGGTTTTTGTTTTTCATTTATGATTAAATATTATTTGGGATTGCTTAAAGATAAACAAAGAATTGAGATATTCAGGGAGGCAATCTCTAAATCTGTTAGTCCAGGAGATGTTGTGCTTGATTTAGGGACAGGTCTTGGGACATTTGCATTTTTTGCTGCAAAGGCAGGGGCAAAGAAGGTTTATGGCATAGACAAAAAAGATATAGTTGAAGTGGCAAATGAGCTTTGCAGATTTAATAATTTACAAGAAAAGATAATTTTTTATAAGGGGTATTCAAGTGAAATAGACCTGCCGGAAAAAGTTGACCTGATTGTAACAGAGATGTTATGGTCACTCTTTATAAGTAAAACCACAATGAAAAGTATAAAGGGCGCAAAAGAGAAATTCTTAAAAGAGAATGGAAGGATAATGCCGGAATCTGTGAAGGTATACCTTGCCCCGATAAGCAATCAAAAAGTCTATAATGATGTAGTGTCAGTTAATGAATATGGGATAGACTTTACACCTGCCAGTAAAATGATGCTCAATAATTTTCATCAGAAACTCTTTAAAAAAGAAGACCTCCTTTCACCTCCGAAGATGGTTAAAGAGATAAATCTAATGAATATTAATTTAGATGAACTACCGATTGACTGGCATGGGAGTTTTCGCTCATCATCTTCAGGGGTAATAGATGGCTTGGCAGGATGGATGGACCTCAAGCTTACTGATGATATTATCCTTTCCAATTCCCCCTCATCACAGCCTACAGTATGGGAGAACATATTTTTCCCGATAGATAAGCCTCTAAAGGTTTCTGAGGGAGATACAATTGAGGTGACATTAAAGACAATACCATTTGAGGGTGATTACGAATGGAACTGGGATATAATCCTAAATCCCCCTCAATCCCCCTTTGATAAAGGGGGACTCAGGGGGATTAGCAGCAGCCACTCAACATTTAAAGGTTTTCCGGTGTCAAAGGATTTCTTCAGAAAAAAATCACTTGATTATATTCCCACATTATCATCTGACGGTGAAATCGTAAAAGCGATATTAGAGCTCTTCAATGGTAAAGAGACAGCAAAAGATATTGCAGAAGAGATTCAAAAGAGATTCCCCCATCAATTTAAGGATATAAAGGATGCGTTGGGAAGGGTGGAAAGAGTGATTGAAAGATATTCCCGATAATCAAAAGGTTGAGGTTTAGGTTGAGGTTTAGAATTTCCTTAGCCTCGACCTTAACCTCAACCTGCATTTAAATGGACTATTCAAAGGAAGAAGAACTTCTCGTTACCGTATCCCGCCTTCATTTAGAAGATAAAGATAGAGCCAAAATCAGTAAACTTTGCAAAGAGCCTCTCAACTGGGATTACTTTTTAAAAAGAGCAGGGGAGGAGGGAGTAGATTCTCTTTTATATTATCATTTAAAGAATAAAGCCATCCTGAATTTGATTCAGGATCAGCACTATATAAAAAAGCTCTCCGCTAAATATTATTATAATTTAACTTCAAATATCCATCTGTTAGATGAATTTTATAATATTTTAAAAAGACTTAATAAAATTGGGATAGAAGTAATTTTACTTAAAGGTGTATTTCTAATTGACAAGGTTTATAGGAATATTGGTTTAAGACCCTTATCAGATGTAGATGTATTGGTAAAGAAGGATACACTTCCGCAGATTATGAAGGAGATGTCAGATGAAGGCTATGATATAACTCCGCATGGGCATCTCGGATATTTAAAAGATGGAAAATTCCCAACAGTTATTGATTTTCACTGGGATATATGGTTCCCTGAGACGAATGATATCTGGGCAAGATGTGTAGGGCAAGCATCAGGGGATATGCAGGCTCTTACGCTGGACAATGAAGATGTTTTAATATGCTTGTCAACTCACCAATCTATAAATCATGGGATGCACAAATTAATATGGCTATGTGACATCCATGAATTTATAAGGAAATACAGAGATAGTATTGATTGGAAAATTTTTATCAGGAGGGTGAAGGATTACAATATAGAGATACCTCTTTATTATACACTTTCACATACTGATAAACTTTTAAGGACAGGGATTCCCTCTGATGTATTAGAAGAGCTTAAACCCTTAAAATCAAATTCCTTTAAGGCAAGGACATTTAACAAGACAACTACAAATCATTATACAGTTGATGTCGGACACATTCTTTATCTAATATTGCTTAAAGGATTTAGAAAGAGGGTAACATATCTATTGAGATATGTATTTCCTGAAAAAAGTTTTATAGAAAAGAGATATTCAATGTCCTCAGGGCATGTAGGTTATATGATTAGGCCTGTTCTTCTGTTTTTTAAGGGTGTAAAGGCAATTTATCAGATTGTCTTTTAACCCGGCTTAAACATTAGCCAAGAAAATTTGTAGCTTAATGCATTTTTTGTGATAAATTTAACTATGAATATATTTGTATCAGTTATGAAAAATATCTTATCTTTTTTGCTTCCAGATTCAATGAATTACGGAAAAGAGATTTATAGGTCTATTTCGCCGGAGGAGATAATGCATCTTTTAAAAGAGAACTTTTCTAAGTCAGAATATACCTTTCTTGATGTGAGGAATGGAGATGGCTTAACTGTAATCCCCGGGAGTATTGAGATACCCCATAACGAAATAGAAAAGAATTTTAGTCAATTAGATTTTAGTAAGACAATAATTGTTTATTGTCAGTCGGGTGTTAGAAGCCGTAAGGCTTCAAAAAAACTTTACAATCTTGGCGCTAAAAATGTGATTAACATGGATGGCGGTATTTTGGAATGGGAGAGGGCTGGTGGCAGGGTTTTAAAAAAAGGGTAGTCTTACATTTTTTACAATGTTATAATTTATTTGATGGAAGTCTTTAATATATAAGGTCTTATAAACTGATGCTCAGATGAAAAAAGAGATTACCTTAGTTTTCATATTGATATTTGTTTTAATTACAGGATGTGTGAAAACCCCTGTCAAAAAAGATACCCTTCAAAAGGATGTTCATGACAAAAAGGTTATTAATGAACAAATCAAATCAAGTGATACTTCTAAAGAAAAACAGGATAAAATAGAATTACAATCACCGCCTTCGGCAATCAAGCCTGCTGAACCCGTGCCAAGTTATGCTGAAAATCGCACATACAGCGAGGTTCTGGGTTTCCCTGAGTATATAGTAGGCCCATTGGATGTCCTTGCAATTACATTCTGGAAAGGGACAACCCCTGAGACAGCTCCTATTATTGTAAGGCCTGATGGCAAGATTTCATTCTCATTTTTGGAAGATGTTCCTGTTGCAGGTTTAACGCCGACACAGATAGATAATCTTATCACAGAAAAACTTTCATCATTTGTAAAAAAACCACGGATAGATGTGATAGTAAAAGAGTATACCAATAAAAAGGTTTCCCTGTTTGGTGCTATTAATCGGCTGCAGACAGGGATATCGGGCCCCGGTATTTATCCGGTGACAGGGAGATTGACTATGCTTGACCTTCTCCTGATTGCCGGAGGTCATTCTGAGCAGGCTGATTTGGCAAAGGTGGAATTGACGAGAAAGGGTAAGATTTATACTCTGAATCTGTATAGTGCCCTCTTTGAGGGGGAGTCTTTGCAGAATATTACAATAGAGGCTGGTGATAGGATTATAATCCCTGAACTTCCTCAGTATCAGGAGGGTAAGCTGCCTGATAGAAAGGTCTTTGTATTGGGGGAGGTAAGGTCTCCAGGACTTTATAGATTTAAAAAGACTATTCATGTTGTCGAGGCAATATCAATGGCAGGTGGAGCCACAATCCATGCAGTTGAGGAGGATACTAAGGTGCTGAGGGGGGATGAGAAGAGGAGGGTGGTATTGGCATCAAATATTAAAAAATTCTTAAAGGAATTGGATATGAGCCAGAATATAGCAATAGAGGATGGGGATGTTGTATTTGTGCCAAAATCAAATATTAGTAATGTATCTGCTTTCTTTAATAAGCTGTCGCCGATCCTTTCAGGTCTCCTCTATCCTGGTTTATATAGAGATTATTATACTACAGGTGGCGGTCTTAGATTTGATACAGGTCTACCACCAACCAGTACTACGCCTTCATCTGTTCCGCAGGTTACACCTTAAAAAAGTGTAAGTGCAAGTGTAAGTGTAAATCTTGTGTATGAAATCTTTTCACTTTCACTTACACTTACACTCATCACTGATTTTATTATGGCAAGGAAATATGAACTTGATTTAAGGGATTATGTAAGAATCCTTCGTAAGAGGAAGGTAATAGTAATATTTACTACGCTCATGCTCGGTATATTCAGCTTTGTTTTTGCCACACTGCAGAAACCTATCCCATTATATAAGGCATCCTCCAGCGTTAAGGTGGAAAAGAGCAGTACAGTTGCAGGACTCTATATAGAATCCCTCTCATACAGCGAATGGAATTCACTTGAAACACAGGCAACTATAATAAGAAGTTATCCAATAATGGAGATAGTTGCGAAGAGGCTTGAGTTCCTTGACGAGGCATTATCATCAGAAGAGATAAGACAGGATAATAAATACCTGAATATAGTCCTTGATTTGAAGGATAAGGTAACAACCACTCAGGAGGGGAATACAAATATTATAAATATTACTGTTACATCGGAGGACACTGAGTTCTGCCAGAAGGCTGCAAATACTATAGCTGAGGTTTTTAAGGCGCAGAATACATATGAGAAAAATAAAAGGGCGATATCTGCAAGAAAATTTATTGAAGACCAGCTTAAAGTAGTGAGCGCAAGGCTGAAAGATGCAGAAGAAAAGGTTAGAACCTTCCGAGAAGAGAATAAATTGATTTCATTATCCGACCAGTCAAGGATCGTGCTGGACCGATTGACAAGGGCAGAGGCGCAGTATGGCGAGGTGATAAAGAGCTTGTCCGAGATGGAGCTGATGGTAAAACAACTGAAAGAGCAGAAGGCGATACCAAAAGGGACATTGGAAGGTGTTGTGGCAGAAAGGGTAGGTCCAATATTCCAGAGACTGAATACTCAACTCCTCGATTTGAATGTAAAGAAGGATTCTCTCCTTTTAATCTTTACGGATAAGCACCCTGAGGTTATGGATATAAATGAGCAGATAGCAAATATTACAAAGAATATGCTCAGCCAGCTGATGGCTCAGAAAAATGCACTCCAGAGGGGTGCAGACTCACTTAATGAAGAGATTGAAAAATCAAGGGTGCAGTTAAAATCCCTCCCTGAGAGCGGGCTTGAGCTGGCACGGCTTGAGAGGAATGTAAAGCTGAACATGGAGGTATATACACTCCTTGAGCAGAAGCATCAGGAGGCGCTAATCAAAGAGGCTGAAAAGATAGAGGAGGTTACCATTGTAAAACCAGCCCTCAAGCCAACCTCGCCAATTAATCCGCCCCAGACGGCATCTGTCACATTTGTTGGAACTGTGCTCGGCATGATCCTCGGACTTGTCTTTGCATTTATCATGGAGACTATGGATACATCCATAGGAACTATAGAGGATGTGGAGGCATATCTTGAGGTGCCTGTAGTTGGCATCATCCCGTATATTGCCCCTGAAGATATTAAGGATATTCTGCTTAAGAAAAGCCATATTGAGCAGAGTGATGAGATACTTGAGAGAAATGCCCGCCTCGTTACACACTTTGCCCCAAAATCAACACTTGCAGAGAGCTACAGGGCGTTACGAACGAATATACAGTTTTCATGCCTTGAGCAGGAGGCAAAGCTCCTCATATTTACATCCTCGTCTCCGGGTGAAGGTAAGAGCAATACGACAATGAATCTGGCAATGGTCATGGCACAGGCAGGCAGTAAGGTTCTTCTTGTAGATGCTGACTTGAGAAAACCGATGGTCAATAAGGTCTTTGGACTTGACAGGGAGCCTGGACTGTCAGATGTCATTCTCGGAAACTATGAGTTTGAAGATGTTATAAGGACTGTAACCGATATCATGATGGGGAAGATGGGGATGGAGGATATAATGGCTACCCCTGGTATAGATAATCTGAACATCATAACATCAGGGACGGTCCCGCCAAACCCTTCCGAACTCTTAAACTCACCGAGGATGCCGGCGCTGTTAGCCCAGCTCAAGGAAAAATACGATATTATTCTTGTAGATACAACACCTATTCTGCCTGCCACTGATGCAGCCGTGCTCGGCTCAAAGGCTGATGGCGTTGTAATAGTTTATCAGGTTGGAAAGATAGCAAGGGGCTCTCTTAAACGGGCAAAGGTTCAGATGGATAATGTAAAGGCAAAAGTGCTCGGTATAGTCCTGAATGGTCTCAAGCCAGAGGTAAGTCTTGATTATCAAGATTATAGATATGAGTCCTATTATGCCTATGGGGCGGAACATGCCGAGCCAAAGAAAAAATCATGGATACCTATCCCTGATTTCATAAAAAGATTTATCCCTGAAAAAAAGGAAAAAGGGGAGAAAGAAGGCAGCACGGCAGGGGGGGCATTAAAGATACTGACACTGGTTATGGCTATATTCTTTATGCTCCTCGGATTATTTTATGAGGTGGATTATGAGTCGATTCGACAAGCTCACGATGAAAGGGAAAAGGCAATACCGATTGCGTCAATGGAAGGGACACCTCCATCAACCCCGACTGAAGGGGGACTCCCACAAACAGGGGGGCCAGAGGCAAAGACAGGAGAGGGTGGAGGCGGCGGCTGGAGGGGTAATCTTTTTTCAAAGGGCAATATCTATATAGCCTCAATTATTACAGTCACTCTTGCAATAATTAGTCTGGTCTCAGCTTATCTAATCAGAAAGAGGCGTGAAGAAGGCGAGGTTGAAACTCCATCGGAAGAAGAAGTTCCTGAAGCTGCTGTTAGTGAGGCAGTTGTGAAGGAAGAAAGAGGAGAAGATGCTCCAATTGAGAGCTTTGTTTTAGCAGAAGAGGCTGTTAAAGAAGAATTAAGTATACCGATTCCGGATACCGCCGCCTCTTCTACTGTTGAAGGAAAAAATCTATTTGAAGAATCTCTCCCTGATTTAGATTTTGATATTAAGACTGAAGAACCGGCTCAAGCGGCGCCTCCACAGGAAAGTGAGAAAAAGGAAGAAGAACTGTGGAACCTCTTTGAAGAATTCCCGGCAGAGGAGCCAATCTTAGAGACGGAGACAATGGAAGAACCTGAAGCAGAAATAGAACCTGTATTGAGTAATAGCGAACTAACAGAAGAGACTGAGGCACCTTTAGAATCTGTTCCAGAGCAAATTTTGGAATTACCACACGAAGAGGCAGAGGCTCATGAATCGGAAGTTCTATTGGAAGGTATAATTGTTGGAGAAGAGATAGAAGATGTAAGCAAGCCAGAGGTAAGTGAAGCCCAGATAGAGGAGAGCCAGGTTGTTAAATCGGGAGATGATTTAGAAGAAAAAGAAACACTTATTGATTCAAAATTCAAGGGTTTTGATTTGACAGATGATACTGAACCTTCTGCTGAAGAGAAGCCGATGGATTTCTCAGAAGTTGAGGCAGGAGGTATTGCAGATAATTTCAAAAAAGAAGTTTTAAGTACAGAAAATGAAGAATATTTAGTAAGCGAGCAGAAACAAGATAAAGATGATTTTAAAGAAGATATTATAGAAAACACCGAAAAGAAAAAGCCGGCAGATGACCAGATAAAGGAGTGGGAGAAGCTTTTACTTATTGATTAGACTCCTTTGGTTGTTAGTGCCGTTACAACTTGATATAACCAACATAAGGCGTCTCTATGCAGCTATCTGTTTCTCAAAGCAAAATTTATATTTTAGGCGGAATTAGTTGTAACGGTATTAGTTGTAAGCAGTAAGCTGTTAGTTAGATTTTATGATACTTACCTTCGGTGGTGGAAAGGGAGGAATAGGAAAGAGTGTAATAGCCGCAAATATGGCTATAGGCCTTGCAGTTTCAGGCAGGAAGGTAATTATCATAGATGCTGACCTTGGGGCTGCTAACCTTCATGCCATACTTGGAATAAAATCACCCCCTCTTGGACTTAAGGATTTTATCTTCAATGGCTACCCCCTTAAAGCGCTTCTGATGGATTCAGGTGTGAAAAATCTTAAATTTATAAGCGGTGCCGGTGATGTGCCCGGGATATCAAATATTTCATATCGGGTAAAACTGAAGCTAATCAATAACATTAGAGAATTAAAGGCTGACTATATTATCATAGACCTTGCCCCTGGAATTAGTTATAACACGATAGATTTTTTCAACATTACAGATGATGGGATAATTATAACAACACCGGAAGTGACATCTATAATGAGCATATACAATTATATAAAAGGCGCCCTGCACAGAAGAATTATGAATGCATTTAAGAATAATGATGGAGTTGCGGATGCGATAGAAATAACGAAAACTCCATATAATATAACCGACCTAAAGGATAGACTCGGCAGATTAAACAGCAGCTATAATGAAATACTTGACAGAGTGCTTGACGATTTTCATCCGATGCTTATCGTGAATAGAGCCAGAAAGCCTGCGGATGCAGATATAGGCGAAAGTATAAAGAATCTGGTGAAGAAAAACCTCTGTATCGAAATAAAGAGTCTTGGGCATATAGCAGAAAGTGAGGCTGTCCAAAAATCTGTTGAAGATATGAAGCCGTTTCTAATTAAAGTTCCACAGGATAAGGCGTCTCTGTGCATAAATGAGATAATTTCTAAACTCACCTATTCTTATAAATTATAAAAAATTTTAAGGAGAGAGGGAGAAGAAGATGGAGAAATGGAGAAAAAGATTTTAATGCTTTATTATTTTTCTCCCACATTCTCCATTTCCCCTTTTCTCCTTATTTTTTCTTTTGTTCTATTATGAAATACGATACAATCCTCCTTGCAGGTGATAGAAAGGGGAGCAAAAGCGTTTTTGGAATAAATAAATCGCTGCTCGAGTTGAATGGTATCCCTCTGTTCATGCATGTGCTCTCGGCCCTTCAGGATGTGGATTATATTGAAAATATATATGTGGTGGGTCCGAAGTCCAAGATTGAAGAAATACTAAAGCGGGATGCAAGTCCCCCTTCATTTACCTCTACCCCATTTTTAAAGGTGGGCAGGGGGGGATTTAAAAAGGATGTAATTGTTGTTGAGCAGAAGGCTAATCTGTATGAGAATATGTGGCATACATTTCTTTCCTCAATTAATGGTTATAATGATGGAGATGAATACAAGAATTCGTCCCTGATGGAAAAGGCGGTATTTGTAACAGCAGGCGATATGCCGTTAATAACACCATCTGAGATTAATGAGTTTCTCTCAAACTGTAATATGACAGATTATGATTATTGTATAGGAATGACTCCGGAGGCTGTCTTAAGATATTATTATCCTTCCAATAAAAAGCCGGGAATAAAACTCGCCTATCTTAATCTGAAAGAAAGCAAATACAGGATAAGCAATCTCCACCTTGTAAAACCATTCAAGATAGCAAACAGGGAGTATATTGAGAAGATGTATGAATACCGCTATCAGAAGGATATAAGAAATATTATAGGGCTTACATTAGAGCTTATAAAAAAGCACACTGGTTTTAAGAGCCTTTTATTTTATATCTTTGTGCAGATGTCACTATTCCTCTCTCATATCCATCTGGAATTTCTAAGCCGTTTTTTCAGGCAGTTTGTTTCAATTGAAATGGCAGAGGGAATTGTGTCAAATGTTTTGAAGACCCGATTGAAGGTGGTGGAGACATCATTAGGTGGGGCGGCATTGGATGTGGACAATGAGAGAGATTTTAATGTAATAAAGGTTATGTATGGAGATTGGATGGAATATCAGAAGGACAAGAGTAAGGAGACAGGAGTCAGGAGTCAGAAGCAAGAAGTCAGAAGCAAGAAGTTATTTTTATTCTGCCTACTGCCTACTGCCTACTGCCTACTGTCTCCAGACACTGCCTATGCCTGGGGGGCGGGTCTGCATATAAAAGAGGGGATGTTTATACTTGATAACCTCAAACTTATTCTGCCGCATATTGCAAGCATGTTAAAGTCATTCCCCTATGACTATCTATATGGCTGTATAAGTGCCGATATATTCATTGGCAAGGGGCATAAGAGGAGAGATGACCACTGCCATAACTGGTCAATTGGGCAGAAGATGTTAAAACTTGCAGATAGTAATGAGACCCTTGCATTTTCCTATGGCTATCTTTCTCATCTGGCAGCAGATGTGATTGCACATAATTTTTATATTCCTAATCAACTGTATCTTACCTCATCTACAAAGAGGTTCGGGCATATATACTGGGAATTTCGCTCTGATGAGTATATTGAGAAGAAATACTGGAAGATTGCAAAGACAGTGATAAACAGGCATAATCACCATAATGATGAGTTTATGCAGGATATGATAAAGAAAAAGTTAATCTCATTTAATACAAAGAAAAGATTATATTCTCAGTCTATCAATGTAAATAATATTATGCTCTGGCAGAAGGCTGTAACGATGGTATCAAAAAGCTCCAGATGGGATGTGGAAAAGAAATATATAGAATTCTTGAACAGGATGTCTCTAAATATGATAATAAGCCTTTTGAAAAACCCTCATTCATCCTTATGCCTTAAATATGACCCTGTAGGGACGGATAATCTCTTATCCTCAAAAAGGAGAAGGAGAATAGCAATAGTAATTAACGGGAGGTTCCCGGTTGAAAATGGATTTGATGTCCCTGAGGAGATATTAAAATTGGATTATGTTTAAATCTGAAAGAACAAAAACCTAAATAATAGAACGCAGATAAACGCAGAAACTGCAGATTAACACACACTAAAAATTTATATTTTAATCTTTTTATCAGCGCAAATCTTATTTTTCTGCGTTCATCAGCGTTCAATAGATTTTATAATTATACAATGAAAAAGACGAAAGAATCGGCAAACGAGATGAATATCCATTATGAAGTCCTTTTTAATACCATACCGGATATAGTGTATTTCAAGGATAGGGAAGGACGTAATCTAATTGTTAATAAGGCATTTGAAGAATTTGTCGGTCTTAAAAAAGCGGAGATTATCGGGAAAACAGATAAGCAGCTCTTCTCCTCTGATTTAGCTGAACAATGCAATTTCAGTGACAGAGAGGTATTTAAGAAGGGCAGGGCTCTCGATTTTGAAGAGGACTGCATAGGCAAAGATGGAAAGAGGAGATTTTTTGATACTATAAAATCTCCTGTTTACGATGAGCATAGAAATATAATCGGGCTGGTTGGTGTGAGTCGTAACATTACAGAATACAGGCAAACTCTGGAAGATTTGCAGTTATTTAAAACTATAATAAACCAATCAAATGATGCCATTTTTGTTGTAGACCCCGAGACAAGCAATTTTATTTATGTCAATGATAAGGCATACAGTAGTTTAGGATACACAAGAAAAGAGATGCTCAATATGAGAGTTACAGATATTGAAGCTATTCTGCCTGATAATTTCTCATGGAATAAGCATGTCAACGAGGTCAGAGAAAAGGGGTATATGCTTTTAGAGGGGTTGCATAAGCGTAAAGATGGAACGACATTTCCGGTCTGGGTGAATGTTAAATTTTTGAACATAATGGAAAATGATTATATGGTAGCAATAGTCCGCGATATAACAGAGTGGAAGAAGATGCAGGATGAGATGCAGAGGCTTAATCAGGAGCTTGAAAATCGGGTTATTGAGCGGACAGCACAGCTTGAATTGGCTAATAACCAGCTTAAGGAAGAATTTGAAAAACACAAGAAGGCGGAAGAGAAGCTGCAGAGGATGCGGAATATTGAATCAATAGGCATACTTGCAGGCGGTATTGCCCATGACTTCAATAATCTTCTTACTGCAATATTGGGGAATATCTATCTTTCAAAATTGTATCTATCAAAGAAAAATCTTCCTTCTGATGACGAGGTTTTTAAAAAACTTACACAATCGGAGGATATATGTATGCAGGCAAAGGAATTGACTGGCATGTTAATCACCTTTTCCAGAGGCGGAGAGCCTATAAAGGAATTGATTACAATGTCAGAGATGTTAAAAGAGACAGTAAGTCTTGTAATACCGAGTAATTTAAAAACTATCTGTGAATTTGATATTCCTGATAATCTCTATCCTGTTAAGGCAGACAAATTACAGGTTAAACAGGTGGTAAGGAGTATTGTTACAAATTCAGTAGAAGCGATGCCAAACGGAGGAGTTATTAAGGTAAGGGCAGAGAATCTTACAGTCAGTAAAAGTGAAAATCTTCCACTAAAAAATGGAAAATACTTAAAGGTATCCATAGAGGATAATGGAGTTGGAATACCGGAGGAGAATCTATTAAAGGTATTTGACCCATATTTTTCCACAAAGGGGAGAGGGTCTGAGAAAGGTATGGGACTTGGGCTTTCAATCTGTTATTCAATTATAAACAGGCATGAAGGACTAATCACTGTAGATTCAAAAGTAGGGGTCGGAACAACCTTCCATTTTTATCTTCCTGCAAATTTAGAAAAATAATGCAGTTAAAAATTTAAACTCGGATTTACAAGATTTACTAAGAAAAATCCCAAATTTCAAGCACCAAGTCCCAAACAAATTCTAAATCCAAATATTCAATTTCAAAACATTTAGAATTTTTAAATTTGGAATTTTGATATTGTTTGGATTTTGGAAATTGGGATTTGGAATTTAAATCATGTGGTTTCTGCGTTTATCTGCGTCCAGTTGTATTTTTTTGGTTTATGTCCTGTGAGCAGCACCGAATAAGAAATAGACTATGATATGCAGAAACATAATCAGAAACATTACAACTGCGAGAGGGACATGCAATACATGCCAGTAGTGGAGCAGCCTGTGGGATGTTGCAAGAAAGTTCTTCTGTCTTATGAGTGCAGCCTTTTTCTTCAGAAGGGATACAATTTCTTTCCTTACCTTTCCCTTTAAATGATAGCGGGTTCTTATAACATTTTTAAGGTGAGTTATCCTGCAGAGGTTTTTAATATCAGTCTTTATCATAAAGAAGAGGGCACTTATAACATTAAGAGATTTTGCCTTTTCATCAGCGATACTTATCTCTTTAAAGAGGTCTGATATATTTACCCCGTTATACCCAGAATGCCCCACCCTAAAAATGCCCCGTCCTTCATGACGGGGTGTAACGGGGTTTACATTCTTTAAATACTCATTTAGCTTTATATCAAGGGATTCTGCAATCTTGTCTATCTCATTGGTTTCAAGTTCTGTTCCTGATAAGTCTCTTGGAATCTGCACATAGATGTATCTTCCCATTATTCCAAAGACCATTGTGACTATCATACACCAGAAGCTTGTAGCTATTATCCCGCCAAACTTAAAAGTCGTATGGAAGGTTACGAATATAGGACCCATTATACCTAAAAATATATGTGCTGACAGCCAGTGACGTAATGACCCTAATGACCTGAATATGGTAAATCTTTTTCTCACACTGTAGAGCATCATTATGAGCATCATTGAGGAGCCTGTCCACCCTACAATATGCCAGATACCCTTGCTTGGCTCATATATTATCGGATAGACTGTCAGGTAGCCGCACTGGTGAAAGAAGTGCAATATACTTTTTTCCGGAAGATATTTCTGGGTAAACGCCTCAAAGCCGACAATACTTGTAGTGATAAATACCAAAATAATAAGAACCTTCTCAAAGGTATTATTTCTTTTCATAAGAAATATTATAAATGGGAGAACATTAAAAATAAATTAAAGTTTTTAAATGTATAGGAAATTATAAAAAACATATAAGGAGAAAGGGAGAAGAAGATGGAGAAAAGGAGAGAATTCAAGCAAGGATATACAGGATAAATATAACCCCTGATATCTTCATTCAGGGGATGAGCATCCTGTGTATCCTAATTTAAATAAATTATTGTTTTTTCTCCATTTCTCCCAATTTCCACATTTCTCCTTAATTTCTTTTTTGTTCTTTAAGATACTTATCAAAAAATTCAATGAGCCTTTTTTGATAATCTCCGCCCGCGGCCGATATTGTCCCTCCGTGAAATGCATCTTTAATTATCCAGATAGATTTTGGTTCTTTGGCATTTTTAAAAAGCTCTTCTGCATCGGATGCAGGCATCTGTGTATCGCCCTCACCGCCGATTATAAATACAGGGGTTGGTGAGAGTTTTCCTACAAAATTTGCAGGTGCAGTCATTTCAATATCAGTCCTGAACATAATTTCGTATATCCATGTAGCCACATAGAGAAATGGCATCTTTGGAAGGAAGGACGATTTTAAAAATCTTTCGCCCTGAGCTGTTAATGATGTAAAACTGCTGTCAGATATCACTGCCTTTATATCTTTCTCCTTCGCAGCAGTAAGGATTGCAACTGCTGCACCGAGGGAAAAGCCATATACACCGACCTTATTAATATTCACATCTGCCCGGGATTTTACATAACCTATTGCACTCTTTAAATCATCCTCCTCTAAAAAACCGAGGGTTGATGCCTTGCCCTTACTATCCCCATGGCCTCTGAAGTCAAAGAGCAGCACATGATAGCCTGCTTTTGATAAATAAGAGGATAGCTCTGTAAAATCTGATTTATTTGCCCCCAGACCGTGGCATATAATTATGACAGGATTTTTACTGCCTACTGCATACTGCCCACTGCTTACTGATTTTACAAACCATCCTCTCAAAATAATTTTATCAGGTGTGGTAAACTCTACGGAATCAAATTTAAGTCCGTAATCAGATGGGGGGACATTGAGTGGATACCTTGGAGGATGGGTGTTTGAATGTACAATAAGGAAGCTTAAAATGAGAATTATTATGAAAAGATATATAACTACTTTTAGGATTACTAACATATTTTTGAAATGCATGTTTGTATGATATTATATATAAAATAAGGAGCAAGATGAAAATACTTTTAACAAATGATGATGGTATAAATGCAAAGGGTTTAACATCTCTGCGGGAGAGCGTAAAAGAGATTGCCGATGTAGTTGTCGTAGCGCCTGAGACAGAGCAGAGTGCTGTAGGACATGCCATTACTCTGTCTGACCCTTTGAGAGTCAGGGAGGTTGAGAGAAATGGAGAATTCATCGGTTATGCAGTAAGTGGAACCCCCGCAGATTGTGTAAAGATAGCTGTGCGGGCTATTCTGAAAAACCCGCCAGATATGATTATCTCGGGGATAAATCTTGGGGCGAACATTGCCACAAATGTAATCTATTCAGGGACGGTATCCGCAGCAACAGAGGGGACAATCCTCGGAATACCATCCATAGCAATATCTCTTACCACATTTGTAAGTCCGGATTTTTCTTTTGCTGCATCATTTGCAAAGAAATTAGCGCTAACTACTTATGAAAACGGGCTTCCTGATGGGACACTCCTGAATGTAAATATCCCTAATATCCATCAGGATAGGATAAAGGGTGTCTCTTTTACAAGGCAGGGGAATTCAAGATTCAGGGAGGAGTTTGACAAAAGGACAGACCCGAGAGGGCATATCTATTATTGGCAGGGGGGAGAGATGCTGTTTTTTGATGGGGACGGTGATGCAGACAGCGGTGTTATAAGAAATGATATGATTTCTATTACCCCCATACATTTTGACCTTACGGATTATAAATTTCTTGAGGAATTAAGGAAGTGGAAGATAAAGTAGCTCTTTCCTATTCCATCTTCAATACATCATTTGGATTATGTGGAATTGTATTGTCTGAAAATGGTGTAGTGAAGTTTATCCTGCCCGGCATGAAAAGAGATGAACTTATCTTTGCTATTCGCTATCAGCCATCAGCCATCAGCCGTAGAAATTTTAGAGATATTGAAGATTCTGTTAAACGATATTTTGATGGAGAAAGGATTGATTTCAACTTCCCTTTAGATTTATCTTACAGCACAACCTTCCAAAAAAAGGTCTTTAAAATTACGAAGACTATACCATACGGTGAGGTTAAGACCTATAACTGGGTTGCCAAAAAAATTGGTTTACCTGATGCCTCAAGGGCTATTGGAGGCGCCTTGTCAAGGAATCCAATCCCTTTGCTTATACCATGTCACAGGGTTGTAAGAGAAGATGGTAAAATGGGCGGGTTTACTGCACCTGGCGGAGTAGATTTAAAGATGAAGATGATAGAATTAGAGTCTAAGAGTCTAAAAGTCTAAAAGTTATCTTCACTCTTAGACTCTTAGGCTCTTAGACTTTTAGACTTTATACTGATATAACTTCTGTTATCTCAGGCACTCTCTCTCTAATGGCTGTTTCAATCCCCGCCTTTAATGTAAAGATTGCAGATGGGCAGGTCCCGCAGGCACCAACAAGTCTTACACTTACAGTCTTTTGAGCTTCATCAATATCTACAAGCTCAACATCGCCGCCATCCATCTGCAGGTTTGGACGGATTTCATTTAGCGCCGATTCTACCCTGTTTCTTAAGTCAGAGTTTGATGAGTTTTTACCGCCGGTCTTTGTAAGATTGATAATCCAGTCCTTAGGACCTTCAATCTCATATTCCCACCTGTAACAGTCCTCATATTGTGCCTCAAACATATAGTGGAGCTGTTTTGGGTCATGGTCATTTATTATCTGGAGTGTCTCTCCAACATTCAATTTATCCCATAAATCGAATATCCTTCTTGGGTGTCTCTCATGCGGCGGTATCACCCTTACATCAATCTTTCGTGCTATCTTTTCATTGCTCATAAAAAACCTCCCTATTTTTATAAATAGTTTATCATTTGGTAAAAACAGTTATATGATTTATATCATGATTTTAAAGTGTCTTCATTCTTGCACCCGAGCTTTTCATCAAATCTACAAAATTTGGAAATGTAATGTTTGTCGCCTCAGCAGTCTCTATAACTGTAATCCCTTCTGCAACAAGCCCTGCAACTGATAAGCTCATGACTACACGATGGTCATCATGACCGCTAACATTAGTACCCTTTAATCTGCTCTTTCTTATAATCAGTCCATCAGGGAGTTCTTCAATAGCAGCACCCATCTTTGAGAGCTCTCCTCTCATCACTGCAATCCTGTCCGTCTCTTTCATCCTTGCCTGAGGAACATTTCTTAAAACTGTCTTCCCTTCTGCGATACAGCCGACCACTGCCATTGCAGGGAGTGCGTCAGGTATATCGTTCATGTCTATTTCCATCCCTCTTAAATTTCCACCCTCTACCTTAATCCCTCTTTCTGTGACAGCAATATTTGCACCCATATCTTTTAATATATTGACTACTCTTTTATCACCCTGAGTGTCGTTCATATCAAGCCCTTTTAAGACTATCTCAGAATTAGTGATTGCACCTGCACAGAGGAAAAATGCAGCAGATGAGAAATCTGCAGGGACTGTTTCCTTAAAGGGTTTATAGGATTGTTTCCCTTTTATAAAAAATTTTTCGAGATTCTCCTCCTTATATGTAATTCCCTGTTTGTTCAGCCACCACATAGTAATGCCGACATACGGTTTTTCATTTAATTCCCTTACATAGATTTCCGAATCACCATCGGATAGCGGGCAGTTTATGAGAATGCTTGATATAAATTGAGATGTCATACCGCTCACCTCTGTTTTCCCGCCCTTCAATTTTCCCCTCACACTAATAGGAAGCCTGCCATTCCCTTCTATAGATTTTATATCAGCCCCGAGGTTATTCAGTGCATCAATCAGGGACTGCATGGGCCTTTTCCTTGTCTGGTCATCCCCTGTTATTGTTATTAAATCTTTTCCCAAAGATGCAGAGCCTGTGCAGAATCTTGCAGTAGTCCCGGAATTTCCAACATCAATAATCTTTTTTACCGCCCTGATGTTACCACCAGTTCCGTGGACAATCCATTTATTATTAATCATTTCAATCTCTGCACCAAGTGAGCGGCATGCCTCTGCAGCAGAAAGCCCGTCTGCTGATATTAATGGGTTTATAATCTCAGAAACGCCGCCTGCAAGGGAGGCGATAAATACAGCCCTTATGGTGTGGGATTTCGAGGCAGGTATATTTATCACACCATTTAGATTAGAAGGCTCAACAATTAGCTTCATAAAATGAATAATAGCAGAGGGTTTTTTTGAGAGCAAGAAAATTTCTGTAGAACAAAAGAAAAATATTAAGGAGAATGGAGAAAAGAGAGAAAAGGAGAAAAGAGAATCTGATTTATTATCTCTCCATTTCTCCATCTTCTTCTCCCCCTTCTCCTTATTTTTTTATAATTTCCTTTATTATTAAAAATAAAATTAAAAAAAGCTTGACAGATAAAGGGTTCAGGGTGTAAATATACAGAAATTAAACCATTAAAATCTTTTATGGAAAGGAGGGATGAAGAATGAATAAAGCTGATTTAGTTGAGAAGATTGCAAAAGATGCAGGTCTAAGTAAGGCTGCTTCAGAGAAGGCTCTCAATGCATTCACTGATGGAGTAAAAGGGTCACTTAAAAAGGGACAGAGTGTAACTCTCGTTGGCTTTGGTACATTCGGGGTTAGCAAGAGAGCTGCAAGGATGGGTAGAAACCCGGCAACAGGCGCTACAATAAAGATTTCTGCCAGAAAAGTTCCAAAATTTAAGCCAGGACAGGCATTAAAAGATGCAGTAAGGTAATTATAATTTTGTAGGTTGAGGTTAAGGTTGAGGTTGAGGAAATTCTAAGCCTTAACCTTGACCTGTTTTTAAATCAAGGCTAACCCTGCCCCTTAGGAAATTTAAAATATTCTTCATATCATCAGGAATCGGTGCAGTAAATTCCAAGTATTTTCCCATCATTGGGTGGATAAAACCGAGTATGGCGGCGTGAAGCATCTGTCTGGGAATAGAAATTTGACTTCTAACTTCTGTCTTCTGTCTCCCTCCATATACCCTATCCCCTGCAACTGGATGCCCAATTGAAGAGAGATGAACGCGAATCTGATGCGTTCTGCCTGTCTTTAATCTTATCTCTAAAAATGTGTAATTTTCAAATCTCTCAATTACAGTAAATTCAGTTATAGCTATCCTCCCTCTCTTTGTTTTTATGGACATCTTCTTTCTGTCAGATACATGCCTCCCTATCGGTATCTCAATCCTCTTTGAATTCTCCTTAATATTTCCTCTGGCTAATGCAAGATATTTACGGACAATAGTTCTATCTTTAAGCTGCCTTGAAAGATGATGATGCGCAAAATCGTCTTTTGCTACCATGAGTAGCCCTGATGTGTCCTTATCAAGCCTGTGGACAATTCCAGGTCTCTCTATACCGCCTATACCTGATAATCCCCCCCGCCCCCCTTTATAAAAGGGGGGTGAGGGGGGATTGATGCAATGATAAAGTAATGCATTTACAAGAGTGCCGGAGCCGTATCCTGCTGCAGGGTGAACTACCATTCCAGCAGGTTTATTTATAACTATTACCGATTCATCCTCATATAATATATCTAATGGTATTGGCTCAGGTTTTACAGTTGAGGGTTCTAATTCCGGAATCTCTATTTTTATCTCATCCCTCTCTTTGAGTTTATAACTTGATTTAACAATTTTTCCTGCAACTGTTACTCTGCCATTATCAATAAGCCTCTGTATAAATGAACGGGATAATAACCTCCCCTTACCCCTCCTTTGTAAGGAGGGGAAGATGGAGGTAGAGGAGAGGAATTTATCTATTCTCTGGTTTGCAGAATCTGAAGTGATATGGATTGATTTTGTTGAAGACACTTTAGAGATTATGAGTTAAGGAGTTTAAGAGTTATGGAGTTAACTAACTCCTCAATTCCTTAACTCCTATACTCTTTAACTTTACGAGCATAATTATTGATACTATAAATAATGGTATTGCTATAAACTGTGATGTGGATAGAAATGATTCAATTACAAATCCCCTCTCATCTCCTCTGAATATCTCTACAATAAATCTGCCGACTGCATAAAGGAGGGTGTATGTCCAGAACAACTGCCCATCAAATCTTTTATATTTTCGCAAAATAAAAAGCACCGCAAAAATAATAAATCCATTTGCAGAGTCATAAAGCTGTGTTGGATGAAGATGGACATCCATTGGTGCAAGTGTATTAGGGTCTTTAAAAATAACTGCCCACGGCACATTAGTATCCTTTCCATAACAACATCCTGCAAAAAAACACCCCAGTCTCCCGACTCCCTGTCCAATTGCTACAGAGGGGGCTAAAATGTCCCCAACTCTCCAATAGTTCATCTCATGCTTTCTTGTATAGACAATAACTACTGCCATAGCCATTATAAAACCGCCATAGAATACAAGCCCCCCCTCCCATACCTTAAAGATTCGTAAAGGGCTTGATATGTATTCTTTATATTCAACCACAATGTATAATAGCCTTGAGCCAATAATTGCCGATATGAGTATATAAAGACTTAGGTCCATTATCTTTTGCGGGTCTTCACCTTCTATCCTTGCCTGTCGGACAGCGAGGGCGAGTCCGAGGAAAAAGGCAGTGGCTAT
>Ga0209343_10002142_pt1 | contig 25769 bp, 24 predicted proteins | sample RifCSPlowO2_02_FD_184026 | JGI IMG/M metagenome (GOLD analysis project Ga0209343, IMG submission 184026) | Groundwater microbial communities from Rifle, Colorado - Rifle CSP2_plank lowO2_0.2 (SPAdes) (version 2) | ecosystem: Environmental > Aquatic > Deep subsurface > Groundwater | place... | reverse complement strand
TCATCGCCAGCAAGGGCATCGAGATAAAACCGGCCCACAATCGCGGCGCGACTATGTACTTGAGCGGGTCGACGCCGATCATGGCCAGGCTGGACAGCTGCTCGGTGGACTTCATATTGCCGATTTCCGCGGTCAACGCCGAACCGGCGCGCCCGGCGAACAGCAAGGCGGTGACCACCGGCCCCAGCTCACGCAGCAGGGTCAGGGCCACCATCTGCCCCACCGCCTGCTCCGAGCCGTACTTGGCCAGGATGCTGAAGCCCTGCAGCGACAGCACCATGCCGATAAACAGCCCCGACACCACTATGATCGCCAGGGACATCACCCCCACCGAGTACAGCTGCTTGATCAGCAGCTGAAAGCCATTGCCCCGTGAGCCGCCGTCAGATAACGCGTGCAGCAGAAACAGGCTGGAACGGCCCAAGGTTCCGACCACATCGATACCGGCGCGACCGAACAGACGAATACGCTCGAGCACAGATGTCTTGCGCATCAGCGCCCCCTCAATAGATCGTCGCGGTAATTCGCCGCCGGATAGTGAAAAGGCACCGGACCGTCCGGAATACCCTGCATAAACTGACGCACCCGCGGATTGTCCGAATTCATCAGTTCATCCGGCGTGCCCTGGCCCAGCACCTGGCTGTCGCCCACCACATAGAGGTAGTCGGCGATGCTGGCGGTTTCCGCCAGATCGTGCGACACCACTATGCTGGTGATGCCCAGCGCATCGGTCAGCAGGCGAATCAAACGCACCAGCACGCCCATGGCGATCGGGTCCTGGCCGACGAATGGCTCGTCGTACATCAGGATCTGCGGGTCCAGGGCGATGGCACGGGCCAGCGCCACGCGGCGCTTCATGCCGCCCGACAGTTCATCCGGCATCAGATCCAGGGCGCCACGTAGCCCCACGGCCTGCAATTTCATCAGGACGATGTCACGGATCATTTCTTCCGGCAGCCGGGTGTGCACGCGCAGCGGGAACGCCACGTTCTCGAACACATCCAGATCGGTAAACAGCGCACCGCTCTGAAACAGCACGCCCATCTGCTTGCGCATATCGAACAATTCGCTGCGCGACAGGCTCGGCAGATTCACCCCGTTGACCCAGACCTCGCCTCGCGTCGGCTTGAGTTCCGCCGCGATCAAGCGCAGCAGCGTGGTCTTGCCGCACCCGGAAGGCCCCATGATGCCGGTGACCTTGCCGCGCGGAATGCGAATATCGACATTGTTGAAAATATCCCGCTCGCCGCGCTTAAAGCTCAGGCTTTTCAACTCGACTGCATAGGGATTCTCGGCGCTCATCTGGACTCCTTGCTAAAAGCTTGCCTGACAGACGCATCACCCCGGGAAAAGGGCACTACAACCGTCGAACGGACCGAAAATGGGCGCGAACTATACCATCAGGTTTTTGCCCGCCCAAGGTTGAACATGTGACCGCAGATCACAGTCTTATCCAGCGCTCCAGCACCGCCTCGCGGTGGAAGTGCTGGGCAGGCGCACCTTTCCCGCTATAATCGTCGCCTTTTACTCAGCACACCCCTTGAGACGCCATGAGCCAGCCCAACGAATTGCTCCAATCTGCGCAGCGCACCATTCGCCTCGAACTCGAGGCCATCGAGGAGCTGCTGCAACGCATCAACGGCGACTTCGTGCGCGCTTGCGAGCTGATCCTGGACAGCAAGGGCCGGGTCGTGGTGGTGGGCATGGGCAAGTCCGGGCATGTCGGCAACAAGATTGCCGCCACCCTGGCCAGCACCGGCACCACGGCGTTTTTTGTCCATCCGGCGGAAGCCAGTCATGGCGACATGGGCATGATCACCCGCGATGACGTGGTGCTGGCCCTGTCCAACTCCGGCTCCACCGCTGAGATCGTGACCCTGCTGCCGCTGATCAAGCGTCTCGGCATCCGCCTGATCAGCATGACCGGCAACCCGGAGTCAGCGCTGGCCAAGGCCGCCGAAGTCAATCTGGACGCCCGCGTATCCCAGGAAGCCTGCCCACTGAACCTGGCCCCGACTTCATCAACTACCGTCTCCCTGGTGCTCGGCGACGCCCTGGCCATCGCCCTGCTGGAGGCCCGCGGCTTCACCGCCGAAGACTTCGCCTTCTCCCACCCCGGCGGCGCCCTGGGCCGGCGCCTGTTGTTGAAAGTGGAGAACGTCATGCATGCCGGCGCCAGCCTGCCCAAGGTGCAACGCGGCACCTCGCTACGCGACGCCCTGCTGGAAATGACCCAGAAAGGCCTGGGCATGACCGTGGTGGTGGAAGATGACGGTCGCCTGGCCGGGGTCTTCACCGACGGCGACTTGCGCCGCACCCTGGATCGCGGCATCGATGTGCGCCAGGCCAGCATCGATGAGGTGATGACCATACACGGCAAAACCGCGCGCGCCGAGATGCTCGCCGCCGAAGCCCTGAAGATCATGGAAGACCACAAGATCAGCGGCCTGGTGGTGGTCGACGCCGAAGACCGCCCGGTGGGCGCCCTGAACATGCACGACCTGCTGCGTGCCGGAGTGATGTAATGAATAGCCAACTGCTGCAACGCGCCCAAGCCGTGAAACTGGCGATCTTCGATGTCGACGGCGTACTCACCGACGGCAAACTGTATTTCCTGGTCGACGGCAGTGAATTCAAGACCTTCAACACCCTCGACGGCCACGGCATCAAGATGCTGATCAACTCCGGGGTGCGCACCGCCATCATCAGCGGACGCAAGACCCCGGTGGTCGAACGCCGCGCGCAGAACCTCGGCATCCAGCACCTGTACCAGGGCCGCGAAGACAAGCTGGTGGTGCTGGATGAACTGCTCGGCGAGCTCGGCCTGAGCTACGCGCAAGTCGCCTACCTGGGCGACGACCTGCCGGACCTGCCGGTGATTCGCCGGGTCGGCCTGGGCATGGCAGTGGCCAGCGCCGACGCCTTCGTCCGCCAGCACGCCCACGGCGTGACCCAGGCGCGCGGCGGCGAGGGTGCCGCGCGCGAATTTTGCGAACTGATCATGCGCGCCCAGGGCAGCCTCGAAGCCGCCCAAGCCGCCTACCTGTAGAGCCGACCATGCCGCGCAAACTGTTCAACATCCTTTTATTCGCCTGCGCCGCCGCCCTGTTGGTCGCGCTCGGCTACTGGAACATCAACCCGGAAAGCTTTGCCGAGCAAGACCGCGCGGCGACGGTGCAGAATCCCGTGGATTTCTATGCGACCAACACCAACACCGTGCAATACATGGCAGATGGCAAACTGCAGTATGAAATGCAGGCCAGCAAGGTCGAGCACATGCAGGCGAGCGATATCACCCTGATGAACAGCCCGCGAATGGCCCTCTACCGTGGCACAGAACTGCCCTGGCATATCCGCAGCGAGCGCGGCGAAGTGGCGCCGGCCGGCAAGGAAGTCGAGCTGATCGATCAGGTTCGGGTCGAACGCACCGACGCCAAAGGCCGCCCAACCATCCTCACCACCAGCCGCCTGACCCTATTCCCCGAGAAGGAATATGCGCAGACCCGGCAAGCCGTTAGAATCAACGCCGCCAACGGGGTGACCACGGCACAAGGAATGAAAGCGTACTTGAATGACGGCAGGATGCTCCTGCTGTCCAATGTAAGAGGTCAGCATGAGGTTCGTTAAAACCCTCCCCCTAGTATTCGGCTTGGGCGTCGCGCTCGGAAGCATCAGCGCTTGGGCCCTGCCGACCGATCGCGAACAACCGATCCGCATCCAGGCCGATAGCGCCGAACTCGATGACAAACAAGGCGTTGCCGTTTATCGCGGCGCCGTGATCATCACCCAGGGCACCCTGAAGATCACCGGCGACACAGTGACCATTACCCAGACCCCGGCGGGCGATATCGACGTGTTCACGGCCGTGGGCCAGCCAGCCTATTACGAGCAGCTGCCGGCCACCGACAAGCAGATAGTCAAGGCCTATGGCCTGACCATCCAGTACTTCGCCGCCAACGAGCGCATCGTGCTGATCGACCAGGCCAAGGTGATTCAGGAAGGCAACACCTTCGAAGGCGAGAAGATCGTCTATGACACCCAGCGCCAGATAGTCAACGCCGGCCGCGCCACGGGCACCAATGTGACGGCTCCGCGCCCACGCATCGACATGGTGATCCAGCCGAAGAACAAACCAGCCGAACAGCAGGCGCAGTAATAATGGCCACATTGAAAGCCCAACACCTGGCCAAGAGCTACAAGGGTCGCCAAGTTGTTCGCGACGTCAGCCTGAGCATCGACAGCGGGCAGATAGTCGGCCTGCTCGGCCCTAACGGTGCGGGCAAGACCACCTGCTTCTATATGATCGTCGGCCTGGTGCAGGCCGATCAGGGCCGCGTACTGATCGATGACCACGACGTCAGTCACCAGCCCATGCACGGCCGCGCCCGCGCCGGCATCGGCTACCTGCCGCAGGAAGCCTCTATTTTTCGCAAGCTCAGTGTGGCCGACAACATCATGGCCATCCTCGAGACCCGCAAGGAGCTCAATCGCGCCGAGCGACACAAGGAGCTGGAAAACCTGCTGCAGGAATTCCATATCAGCCATATCCGCGACAACCTGGGCATGAGCCTGTCCGGTGGTGAGCGCCGCCGCGTGGAAATCGCCCGAGCCCTGGCCACCAATCCGAAATTCATCCTGCTCGACGAACCCTTCGCCGGGGTCGACCCGATCTCGGTCGGCGATATCAAACAGATCATTTACCACCTCAAGGCCAAGGGCATCGGGGTGCTGATCACCGATCACAACGTGCGCGAAACCCTGGACATCTGCGAAACCGCCTACATTGTCAGTGACGGCCAGCTGATCGCCGAAGGCGATGCCGCAGCCATCCTGGCCAACCAGACGGTTAAAGAGGTGTACCTGGGGCACGAGTTCCGCCTGTAGCAGCGGCTTTTCTCAAGCCAGCGACAGGTAGCGCTAGGCAAACCCCTTAGAGTCAGGCATATAATTTGCTTCCTTGAGGCGCCTCGGCGCCCTGTAGTGGATTGCGCACAGACGCCGGTAAATAAGGTCTGCAATGAAACCATCGCTAGTCCTGAAGATGGGCCAGCAGCTGACGATGACGCCGCAGCTGCAACAGGCCATCCGCCTACTCCAACTGTCCACCCTGGATCTGCAGCAAGAGATCCAGGAGGCACTGGAATCCAATCCGATGCTCGAACGCCAGGAAGACGGCGAGGATTTCGACAACTCGGACCCCATGGCCGATGGCGCAGAAAGCGCCACCTCCAGCGAACAGCCAGAAACGCCTTACCAGGAGCCCGGCTACCAGGAAAACACGCAGACCGTGGATAACCTGGAAGACGGCGAATGGAACGAGCGCATTCCCAACGAGCTGCCGGTCGACACCGCCTGGGAAGACATCTACCAGACCAGCGCCAGCAGCCTGCCCAGCAGCACCAGCGACGATGACGAGTGGGACTTCACCACCCGCACCTCCAGCGGCGAGAGCCTGCAAAGCCATATGCTCTGGCAGCTCAACCTTTCGCCCATGTCCGACAAGGACCGCCTGATCGCCGTCACCCTGATCGACTGCATCAACGAGCAGGGTTACCTGGAGGAAAGCCTCGAGGAAGTAGTCGAAGCCTTCGACCCGGAACTGGACATCGAACTGGACGAGGTAGAGGCAGTCCTGCACCGCATTCAGCAGTTCGAGCCGGCCGGCATAGCCGCGCGCAACCTCGGCGAGTGCCTGCTCCTGCAACTGCGCCAACTGCCGGCGAAGACGCCCTGGCTGAGCGAAGCGCAGCGCCTGGCCCACGACTACCTCGACCTGCTCGGTAGCCGCGACTACAGCCAGCTGATGCGCCGCATGAAGCTCAAGGAAGACGAGCTGCGCCAGGTCATCGAACTGATCCAGAGCCTCAACCCGCGCCCCGGCTCGCAGATCGAGTCGAGCGAAGCGGAATACGTGGTACCCGACGTCATAGTGCGCAAGCACAATGAGCGCTGGTTGGTGGAGCTCAACCAGGAAGCCATGCCGCGCCTGCGGGTCAACCCGCAATACGCCGGCTTCGTCAAACGTGCCGACTCCAGCGCGGACAACACCTTTATGCGCAACCAATTGCAGGAAGCGCGCTGGTTTATCAAGAGTCTGCAAAGCCGCAACGAAACCCTGATGAAGGTCGCCACGCAGATAGTCGAGCACCAGCGCGGCTTTCTCGATTACGGCGACGAGGCGATGAAGCCCCTGGTGCTGCACGACATAGCCGAAGCCGTGGGCATGCACGAGTCGACCATTTCACGGGTCACCACGCAAAAATTCATGCACACCCCGCGCGGCATTTACGAGCTGAAATACTTCTTCTCCAGCCACGTCAGCACCGCCGAAGGGGGCGAATGCTCGTCCACCGCGATCCGCGCCATCATCAAAAAACTGGTCGCCGCGGAAAATGCAAAAAAGCCGTTGAGTGACAGCAAGATCGCTGGTTTACTGGAGGCACAGGGCATTCAAGTAGCCCGCCGCACAGTCGCAAAATACCGTGAATCCCTCGGAATAGCGCCATCCAGTGAGCGCAAGCGATTGCTGTAAGGCGGCAAAGAAGGAAGACGCTTCACACTGCACACAACACCCGGCCACGCATCTTCTCGAAAGCAGCCATACTGCCCACAAGGGATTTGCGCCAGTGCCAGACTCGTTCTGCCAGGGTCTTCCACGCCACAGTGTTCCGGCGGCAGGCCTCTCGCCTGCCTCTTACACAAGGCAACAAGGAGAAAGCGGTATGCAAGTCAACATCAGTGGACATCAGCTGGATGTGACCGACGCCCTGCGCACCTACGTCGAGGAAAAACTCGGCCGACTGGAGCGCCACTTCGACAAAATCACCAATGTGCAAGTCACCATGGAGGTCGAGAAACTCAAACAGAAAATCGAAGCGACCTTGCACATTGCCGGCGGCGAAGTGGTCGCCAATGCCGAACACGACGACATGTATGCAGCCATCGATTTACTGACCGACAAACTCGACCGACAACTTATCAAGCACAAGGAAAAACAGCTCGAACGTCAGCAGGGCGCACTGGCCCGCTGACATCGTCTATCTCCTATGATCCGACTTGAAACTATCCTGACCCCCGGCCGTTCCTTGGTGAACGTGCCGGGCGGCAGCAAAAAACGTGTTCTCGAACAGATTGCCAACCTGGTGGCGCGCGAGCTGCCTGACCTGGATGGCCAAGATATCTTCGAAAGCCTGATCGCCCGCGAAAAACTCGGCTCGACCGGTTTCGGCAATGGCATCGCCATTCCGCACTGTCGCCTGCAGGGCTGCACCGCGCCGATCAGCGCCTTATTGAAACTGGACGCGGCGGTGGACTTCGACGCCATCGACGGCGCACCGGTCGATCTGCTGTTCGTGCTACTGGTTCCCGAAGCGGCGACCGACGCCCATCTCGAGCTACTGCGCCAGATCGCCAGCATGCTCGACCGCAGCGATGTCCGTGAGCGCCTGCGCCAGGCGCAGAGCAGCGAGGCCCTGTATCAGGTGGTCGTGGACGTACAAAGCCAGCTCAACCGAGCCTGAGCATGCGCCTGATCATCGTCAGCGGTCGCTCCGGCTCCGGCAAAAGCACCGCCCTCGATGTACTGGAGGACAACGGCTTCTATTGCATCGACAACCTGCCGGCCGGCCTGCTCCCCGAACTGGCCGAACGCGCGCTGCTGCATACCGAACTGCTGCACCCGCAAGTCGCCGTGTCGATCGATGCGCGCAACCTACCCAGCCACCTCAAGCGCTTCCCCGAGCTGCTCGACGAGGTGCGCGCACGGCATATCAAGTGCGACGTGATCTACCTGGATGCCGACGAAGAAACGCTGCTCAAGCGCTTCTCCGAGACCCGCAGGCGCCACCCGCTGACCAACGAGAATCGCTCGCTGGCCGAAGCCATTGCCGATGAGAGCCAGCTGCTCGGGCCTATCATCGACCTGGCCGACCTCAAGATCGACACCACCCACCTGAATCTCTACCAGCTGCGCGACAGCCTCAAGCTGCGCCTGCTCAATCAACCCGAGCCGGGCACCGCCTTTCTCCTGGAGTCCTTTGGCTTCAAGCGCGGCATGCCGGTGGATGCCGACCTGGTGTTCGATGTGCGCTGCCTGCCCAACCCCTACTGGAAACCGGATTTGCGCGACTACTCGGGCCTCGACCAGCCGGTGGTCGAGTACCTGTCCGCCCAAGCCGATGTCGAGGATATGTACCAGGACATCCTCGCCTACCTGACCAAGTGGCTGCCGCGCTTTGCCGCCAGCAACCGCGCCTATGTCACAGTGGCCATCGGCTGTACGGGCGGCCACCACCGCTCGGTATACCTGGCCAATCGCCTCGGCGAAACCCTCAAACCCATCCTGAAGAACGTCCAGATTCGCCACCGCGACCTCAGTTAAGGAAACGCCGCAATGCCCGCCTGCGAAGTCACCATTATCAACAAGCTTGGTCTGCACGCCCGTGCCGCCGCCAAGTTCGTTGGCGTCGCCGGGCGCTTTCCTTGCCAGGTCAGGATCGGTCGCACGGCGGACAGCCTGGTGGACGGTAAAAGCATCATGGCGGTGATGATGCTGGCCGCCGGCAAAGGCACGCCCGTGCACCTGCACACCGAAGGCGAGCAGGACAGCGAGGCGCTCAGCGCCCTGAGCGAACTGATCAACAACTATTTCGACGAAGGCGAGTAACCAGAACACTCGTAGGGTGCGCCGCGCGCACCACTGACTTAACAACCTGGTGCGCACAGCGCACCCTACGCCGCCAGCCGACCAAACAATAGGCCTAGCTGCCGGCCACCGTCATCCGCTCGATCAACACCGAGCCGGTGCGGATATTGCTGCGCAGCTCCAGATCACTGCCCACCGCGACTATCTGCTTGAACATATCGCGCAGATTGCCGGCTATGGTGACTTCCTGCACCGGGAACTGGATCTCGCCGTTCTCCACCCAGTAGCCGCCGGCGCCGCGGGAATAGTCGCCGGTGACCATATTCAGGCCCTGGCCCATCAGCTCGGTGACCAGCAGGCCGCGGCCCATGCGCTTGAGCAGCGCCTGCTGGTCCTCATCGCCATGACTGACGAACAGGTTATGCACGCCGCCGGCGTTGGCGGTGCTGGGCATGCCCAGCTTGCGCCCGGAGTAGGTGCCGAGCACATAGGACAGCAGCTCGCCACGCTCGACGAAGGACTTGGCGTAGGTGGCCAGGCCGTCGCCGTCGAAGGCGGCGCTGCCCAGGGCGCGGGGAATATGCGGGCGCTCATCGAGCTTCAGCCAATCGGGAAACAGCTGCTGGCCCAGGCTGCCTTCGAGGAAGGATGACTTGCGGTACAGGTTGCCGCCGGAAATGGCCGCCAGAAAGCTGCCGAACAGCCCGGTGGCCAACTCGGCGGCAAACAGCACCGGCACCTCACAGGTCGGCACCGGACGCGCGCCCAGACGGCTCACCGCCCGCTCGGCGGCGCGCCGGCCGATGCTGGCGGCGTCGGCCAGCAGCTCGCCCTGGCGATTGACGTCGTACCAGTAGTCGCGCTGCATCTGCCCGCCATCTTCGGCGATCATCACGCAGCTCAGGCTGTGTCGGGTGCTGGCGTAGCCACTGACGAAGCCATGGCTATTGCCGTAGACCCGGCAACCCTGGTGAGTATTGAGCGTGGTGCCGTCGGCATTCTTGATCCGCGGGTCAAAGGCAAAGGCCGCCGCCTCGCAGCTCAGCGCCTGCTCTATGGCCTGCTCCGGGGTGATCGACCAGGCGTGATACAGATCCAACTGCGGCAGCTCACGGGCCATCAGCGCGGCATCGGCCAGCCCGGCGCACTCATCCTCGGAGGCATGCTTGGCTATGGCCAGAGCCGCCGCCACCGTCTCGCGAATCGCCGCCTCGCCGCTGGCCGAGGTGCTGGCCGAGCCCTTGCGCTGACCGACATAGAGGGTGATGCCAAAACCCTGGTCGCGATTGAACTCCACCGTCTCCACTTCGCCTTGGCGCACCGTGGTGGACAAGCCCTGCTCCACCGATACCGCCACCTCACAGGCGCTGGCACCCTGCTTGCGGGCCTCGGCGACAATCTGCTCGACCTGGGCCTGCAATTGCGGCACGGCCTGGGGGCCGACTATATCTACTGCACTCATAAAAACTCCTAAGAACCCGTCCAGGGCCTACTGCGCTCGGTGATGCTGCGTTAAAAATGGCTTCGGAATGCTCATTTACAACCAGTAAACTCCGCTTCCTCAGCCATTTTTGCCTTGCCTGACCTTCGCTCGCTTACGCCCCTGAACAGATTCTACGCATTTAGAAGACAAGCTATGCGGCCCATGGCCGAATGCTTACAGCTGGAAACTTGCTGCTATCATGTCGGCGTTTTCCATTGGACCGCCACCATGTCTGAATACCTTGACGACTTCTCCGGCGAGAAGAGCAAAACCCAGGTCAAACGCGAGCTGCATGCGCTGCAAGATCTGGGGCAACGCCTGACCACCCTGAAACTCGACCTGCTGAACAAGCTGCCACTGACCGACGAGCTGCGCCGCGCGCTCGCCGAGGCACCGAAGCACACCGCCAATGCCGCGAAAAAACGCCATGTGCAGTTTATCGGCCGGCTGATGCGCGATCAGGACATCGAGGCCATCCTCAGCCTGCTCGACCAGCTGGATGCCTCGACTCGCCAGTACAACGAACGCTTTCATAACCTGGAGCGCTGGCGCGACCGTTTGCTCAACGGTACCGACGCCACCCTGGAAGCCTTTGTGCTCGAATACCCGCAAGCCGACCGGCAACACCTGCGCCAACTGATTCGCCAGGGCCAACACGAACTGGCGCAGAACAAGCCGCCCGCCGCCTCGCGCAAAATCTTCAAATATATCCGCGAGCTGGATGAAACCCAGCGCGGATTGCGTTAATCCTGCCTTGATGGTGGGTTACGCCTTCGGCTAACCCACCCTAGGTCCTTGCAGCTGCCGTCAGGCTCCTGTTCCGCCCACGGTAATAGCATCTATCTTTAGCGTCGGCTGGCCCACGCCCACCGGCACCGACTGGCCGTCCTTGCCGCAGGTCCCCACTCCGCTATCCAGGGCCAGGTCGTTGCCGACCATGGATACCCGGCTCATGGCCTCCGGACCATTGCCTATCAGGGTGGCGCCCTTGACCGGCGCGGTGATCTTGCCGTCTTCGATCAGGTAGGCCTCGCTGGTGGAGAAGACGAACTTGCCGCTGGTGATATCCACCTGGCCGCCGCCCAGGTTGGCGCAGTAGATGCCCTTCTTCACCGAGCGGATGATTTCTTCCGGATCGCTCTCGCCGGCCAACATATAGGTGTTGGTCATGCGCGGCATCGGCAGATGGGCATAGGACTCGCGACGACCGTTGCCGGTGCAGGCCACGCCCATCAGGCGCGCATTCAGCTTGTCCTGCATATAACCCTTGAGCACGCCGTTTTCGATCAGCGTGGTGCACTGGGTCTGGGTGCCTTCGTCGTCCATGCTCAGGGAGCCGCGGCGTTCGGCCAAGGTGCCGTCATCGACTATGGTGCACAGGCTGGACGCCACCTGCTGGCCCACCCGGCCGCTGTAGGCCGAGCTGCCTTTGCGGTTGAAGTCGCCTTCCAGGCCGTGGCCGACCGCCTCGTGCAGCAGCACGCCGGACCAGCCGGCGCCCATCACCACCGGCATGCTGCCGGCTGGCGCGGGAATCGCATCCAGATTGACCAGGGCCTGACGCAGGGCTTCCCGGGCGTAGCCCATGGCACGTTCTTCGTTGAGGCTGTCCTTTTCCAGGAAGTAGCGGTAATCGGTACGCCCGCCGCCGCCGTGGCCGCCGCGTTCGCGCCGGCCGTTCTGCTCGACTATCACGCTGACATTGAAACGCACCAGCGGACGGATATCCGCGCCCAGGCTGCCGTCGGTGGCGGCGACCAGGACCCGGTCCCAGACCCCGGCCAGACTCACGGTGACCTGCTTGATTCGCGGATCGAGGGCGCGGGTGGCGACATCGATACGCTTGAGCAGCTCGACCTTCTCGGCCCGACCCAGCACATCCAGCGGATTGTCCGGCGCATACAAGGAACTCACCAGCGGGCTGCTGAAGGCCTGTACCCGACCACTCTGCCCGGCCCGGGCAATCGAACGAGCGGCGCGCGCCGCCTGGCTCAAGGCATCGGCGGTGATGGCGTTGCTGTAGGCGAATCCGGTCTTCTCGCCGGACTGGGCACGCACGCCAACCCCCTGATCGAGGTTGAAGCTGCCTTCCTTGACTATGCCATCCTCCAGCGCCCAGGTTTCCGAGACCTGGCTCTGGAAATACAGGTCGGCGGCATCGATGCCGGGGCCGGCCAACTCGGTCAAAATGCCGGGCAGCTGCTCGATGGTCAAACCGCCCGGGCCTAACAGGTGTTCACTGACGGACCACAACATCTCGCTCATAACGGCTTTATCTCGTTCATGGCTGCTTTATCTCGTTCATGGCTGCTTTATCTCGTTCATGACTGCTGCAAACCTGGCAGCCGCGGTTCGGCCGCCGCAAAGAATCTTTTATGCCGGGCCACCGGCATGCGCCGCCGAATAGCCGCCTGCTCGGCGCCATCGCGCTCGGCCAGCACCACGCCCTCTCCCTGCGCCTGCTCGCCCAGCACCCGGCCCCAGGGGTCGATAATCGCCGAGTGACCGAAGGTCTCGCGTCCGCCCGGATGACTGCCGCCCTGCCCGGCCGCCAGCACATAGCACTGGGTTTCGATGGCGCGGGCGCGGGTCAACACCTGCCAGTGCGCCGCACCTGTGACCGCGGTAAAGGCCGCGGGCACGCTGATCAGCTCGGCGCCGGCCTCGCGCAAGGCGCCATAGAGCTCGGCAAAGCGCAGGTCATAGCACACGGTCAAACCCAGGCGCCCCACCGGGGTATCGGCCACCACCAGGTTTTCGCCGAAGGCGAAATCGTCCGACTCGCGGTAACGACCCTGGCTGTCGCCGACATCCACATCGAATAGGTGCAGCTTGTCATAGCGCGCGACCCGCTGGCCGCTGTCATCGACCAGCAACGAGCAGGCATGCGCCTTGGCCTCGGGCCGGCCATCCGGCGGCAGCGGCAGGGTGCCGGCCACTATCCAGAGGCCCAGGTCGCGGGCGGCTCGATAGAGCCAGGGCAGTATCGGCCCTTCGGCCAAGGCCTCGCGCCGGCCGATCTCGGCCAGATCGCGACGGCCCATGGCGGCGAAGTTTTCCGGCAGCACCACCAGACGCGCACCCTGCGCCGCAGCCTGTTCCAGCAGCGATCTAGCCTGGGCCAGATTGGCCAGCACATCGGCCTGGCTGACCATTTGAATTACCGCGAGACTCATAAAACTGTGATCCCTAAGACGGCTTGAACCCTCAGCTTACAAGCCATGGACCCGAACTGCACGGCCACACGCCCAAAGGCGCAACGGTTGGCACACATAGTTACTGCGGTTTTTCAAAGGGCTTGTCGAAGCTGATCTGCGGCTCCTGCCAGGAACCCTTGACGTCGTACTGCACGCTGGCAAAACGCGCCACGCGATCCCCCAACAGCTTGTCGACCACAAACAGCGCGCCGCCAATGGCGGGAGCCCCGACTATCAAGGCCGCCAAGGGCAGGTTGTTGCTGACCGGCAGGGTCACCAGCAGCTTGGCCTCGACTTGCTCCAGGCGCATATCCAGGGTGCCGTCCAGCTGCAGGTTGCTCGACGGCCCTTGCAGCACGAGCGGTTCGCGGGTGACGAACACCCCGTCACTGGCGACCAACAGCCCCTTGACCCGGTCATAGCTCAAGCCCTTGCCCAGCAGGTCGGAAAAGTCCAGGCGCAGGCGCCGACCAATAGAATTGAAATTGAGCAGGCCGAACACCCGTAGCGCCGATGCCGGCCCCTGCACCTCGGAGAACTGCCCCTTGCGCAAGGCCACATCCATGCTGCCGGAGAAACGCTTGAGGGCGAACCAGGCCGGCGAGCCCGGCCAGTTGCCGTCGACATCCAGGCGAAAGCTCGCGCTGCTGGCGGTCGGCGCATAGCCCCAGGCGATCAGCACACCGGCCAGATCCGCGCCGCCCAGACGCCCCTTGTACCAGGTAGTGGCGGCTTCCGGAGTGCCCTGCCAGCCCCCCTGGCCGTCGATCTGCAGGCCTTTGAGATTGAGCTTGAGCTCACTGAACTGCACGCCCCCGGCATTCGGCCGGATTTTCAGCGACCAGGCGCCTAATGGCTCGATCCCCTGATAGACAGTAGCGATACGCAGATCGATAGCCGGAATCTGCCGCGGGTCGACACCGAGCAAGGGGTCCGGCTTGTCTGCCACCACCGCCGTGTCGGCCTCGACCTTGGGCTCCGCCGCGGGCAGGCGCAGGTACTCCAGACTCAGCGCTATGGGCGCGGCCTTGTCATCCGCCACCTCGATCTGCCCCTTGACCCGCTCGCTATCGAGCTTGACCGCCCAGGCCTGGTCGGCCCGCTGCAGGCCGACCGAAAGCGCCGCCAGGCTGGTGCCGAAGCCGCTGAAGCGCTCTATCTGCAGCTGCGCGTCCTTGAACAGCTGCTGGGCGTCGGCCTTGGGCAACTGTGCATAAGGCTGCAACGTCGCCTGCCAGGCCGCCCAGTCCAACTCAGTCACGCGGCCGCGCAGGCGCACGCCCTGGCTCATCGGCAGGGTCGCCGCGCCATCGCCCAGGCGCAGCTCGCCGCGCCCGGCACTGAATTGGCCGACTGGCGCGGCGAAGGCCAGACTGGCCAGCTCGGCATAATCCAGCCAGTAACGGCGCTCATTGCCACCCAGGCTCATACGCCACTCGGCAGAACTTGTACTGTCGGCCGTCTTGCCGAAGGGCGCCGGCAGCTCGATGGCCAAGCCCTTGAGATCGGAGTCGACCCGCAGCTGACTGTCGAGACCGTCCAGGCTCAGGCGCAACTGGTACGGCAGCTTGCCGCGCAGCGGCAGGGGCTGGGTCACCCCCAGCCAGTTGCTCAGTTCGTTCACGGCTATCCGGCCATTGGCCTCGATACGGCTGCGCGCGTGGCCTGCCGTACCCTCGGCCAAGGCCTTGCCCCTTACCTCATGGCCCAGCGCCTGAGCGCGGATATCCGGCGCGCTGAGGCCGCGGGCAGTGTCGTAGCGGAAGGCGCCGCGCAACTGACTGAGTTGCAGCAGCGGGTTGGCCAGGTTGAGTTGAGCGCCGTCGCTGGCGAAATCCACCACCACCGCCGGGACCATGCCTTGGTGCAGCGGCAGATCCAGCTTGAGCTTGCCCGTCAGCGGCCCCGCGCCGCTCCAGCCGGCAAAGATGCCGGCCGTACCGATCGGCGCCTGCTGCAGTATCTGCAAGGCGTCGCCGACGCTGCTGCGCAACTCGCTATTGAGCAGCAAGCGCGGCGGCTGGCCGGGCAACGCCGTGGCGATCAGGGCCTGGGCGTTGTGCACTCGACTATCGAGCAAACGCCCCTCGGCCAGCTCGACCCGTACCCCGCTGTCCTCGATAAATACCGTGCCGCGCCCTTCCTGCAGCGCCGGCCAGCCCGGCTGAAAGGCCAGCTCGGCCTCACGCACGGCAAAGAACAGGCTGAGGCTGCGCGCGCCATTCTCCGCGCCCTTGTTCAGCGAGCCCTGGTATTGGAAGAAGCCTTCATCCACCCTGCCTGCGCGGATCGCGCTCTTCAGCCAGGCATCCAGCTCCGCGCTCATGCCCGGGGCCCGGCTCGGCAGGTATTTCTCGGTAAAGCGCGCATCGCCCCGACGCATGCCCACACGCAGGTCCATATAGTCTTCGGCGGCCGGGTCACGCTGCAAACGAATCAGGAAGTCGCCGGCAATCTCGCCCTCCTCGCCCACCACCTGCAGATAGGGGCTGCGCAATGTGAACGCCTGCTCATCCAGTTGCCAGGACAGCCGTGCCTTGGCCGTCTTGTAACGCCACGGCTGGGGGAACAGGGTGTCCAGGTGCAGGGCGAAATTTTCCGTGTCCAGGCGCAACTCGCCCTGGCCCAGGTCGCCGCTGATGCTGCCGCTGATGTTTTCCGCCGCGGGCGAGCCCAGGTAGGCGGCAAAGCCGATGCGTTCGAGGTTGGCGGCGAACTGCAGGCGCGTATTGCCCTCGACCCGGGGCCGGTAGTCGAGCTGGATATTGCGCAACGCGCCCACGGGCTCGAGCTGCGCCAGCACGGCCAGGGCCTTATCCGGCAGCGGCGCCAGCGCCGCCACCAGGGGTTGCAAGGGGGCCAACTGCAGACGGTCGGCACTGAGCAGCCATTGCTCTTGCACGGTCGCGCTGTCCTGCTGCTGGGTTAGCGCCAGGCGTACCTCGCCCCAGCGCTGCTCGCCGCGACTGAACGCCAGGTCATCCAGCAGCAGCTGGAAGCCTTCCGCGTTGCGGGTGAAATAGGCATTCAGGCTCAGATTGTTCAGTGCCACCGGCTCGCGTTTGCCGTAGCCCGCCTTCAACTGCGGGGCATGCAGGCGACCGACCCCACGTTGCACGCCGCCCTTGGCCCAGGACAGCCAGACCTCGCCGCCGGCGCGCAACTGCTCGACTCGCCAGCCGGCCAGCAGACTGGCCGGCAGCCAGGCGGCCCAGTCGCTCTGCGGCAGGCTCAGGTACAGCTCGGCCTGAGCCTCCTGCCAGCGCTCGGCGCGCAGCCGGGTGCGCAACTGCAAGGCCAGCGGCTGGCCATCCGGCAGCAGCAGGCGGCCGTCCAGACGCTGACGGGCAATGCCATTGCGCAGGGTCAGGTTGACGTAGGTCAGGGTTCTGGCCGGCTGCTCATAAGCCTGCAGGGTCACCTGGCTATTGAGCAGCGACAGGCGCTTGACCACCTGCAATTGGCGCAACAGCTGAGTCAGGTCCAGGGGGGCGGCGCTGCGCCGTTGCGGCAGACCTTTGAGTGACCAGTGACCTTCTGCGTCCTGCGCAACGACCAACTGCAGGCCGTCCAGCTCCAGCCGCGCCACCCGCAGCTGACGCGCCAGCAGGCTGGCCAAGACATCCGGCACCACCCGCACCTGATCCAGCTGCAGCGCCCCCGGGCCTTCGCCCAACAGCATATCGTGGGCGATCAGCAGTGGCGCCAGGCCCTGCCAACGTCCCTCCAGCGCGCCGATCTGCAGCGGCATGGCCAGCGCGGCGCGGGCCTTGTCTTCGGCCTCCAGGCGGTACTCGGCGACCAGTGGCACCAGCTCGCGGCCCAGGCTGACATAGAGCGCCGCCAGCACCAGGGCCAAGGCGCACAAGCCCAGGCCCCAACGCAGCAGCGTGGCAAAGCAGCGAGCCAAGGCCGCCATTCAGTTCACGTCCATTTGACTGCTGGATAGATCAGAGCAAGACCACATCGTATTGCTCCTGGGAATACATGGTCTCGACCTGGAATTTGATGGTGCGGCCGATAAAGGCCTCCAGATCGGCGACATTGCCCGATTCTTCATCGAGCAGGCGATCGACCACCTTCTGGTTGGCCAGCACCCGGTAGCCTTCGGCCTGGTAGGCACGGGCCTCGCGGAGGATCTCGCGGAATATCTCGTAGCAGATGGTTTCCGCGGTCTTCAGCTTGCCGCGCCCCTGGCAGGCACTGCAGGGCTCGCACAGCACCTGCTCGATACTTTCGCGGGTGCGCTTGCGGGTCATCTGCACCAGGCCCAGCTCGGTGATGCCGATGATATTGGTCTTGGCGTGATCGCGTTCCAGCTGCTTCTCCAGGGTGCGCAGCACCTGGCGCTGATGCTCCTCATCTTCCATGTCGATGAAGTCGATGATGATGATCCCGCCCAGATTGCGCAGGCGCAGCTGCCGGGCAATGGCCGTGGCCGCCTCCAGGTTGGTCTTGAAGATGGTCTCTTCCAGGGTGCGATGGCCGACGAAGGCCCCGGTGTTGACGTCTATGGTGCTCATCGCCTCGGCCGGATCGATAATCAGATAGCCGCCGGACTTGAGCGGCACCTTGCGCTCCAGGGCGCGCTGGATCTCGTCCTCGACCCCATACAGGTCGAAGATCGGCCGCTCCCCCGGGTAATGCTCGAGGCGGTCGGCGATCTCCGGCATCAGCTCATCGACGAACTGGGTGATCTTCTGGAAGGTTTCCCGGGAGTCGACGCGGATCTTCTCGATCTTCGGGTTGACCAGGTCGCGCAGGGTGCGCAGCGCCAGGCTGAGGTCTTCGTAGATCACCAGCGGCGTCGGGCCGACCTTCATCTGGGTGGCGATCTGCTCCCACAGGCGGCGCAGGTAGCGGATATCGGCGAGTATCTCGTCGGCGCCGGCGCCGTCGGCGGCGGTGCGCAGGATAAAGCCACCGGACTCCTCGATGCCTTCGGCGGCCACGCAATCGGCCACCACCTGCTTCAAGCGTTCGCGTTCGGCCTCGTCCTCGATCTTCAGCGAGATGCCGACGTGCGCGGTGCGCGGCATATACACCAGGTAGCGCGAGGGAATCGACAGCTGGGTGGTCAGGCGCGCGCCCTTGGTCCCGATCGGGTCCTTGGTCACCTGCACCACCAGGCTCTGGCCTTCATGCACCAGGGCGCTGATGCTTTCCACCGCGGGGCCTTCACGGCTGGAGATTTCCGCGGCGTGGATAAAGGCCGCGCGCTCCAGGCCGATGTCGACGAAGGCCGCCTGCATGCCGGGCAGCACCCGCACCACCTTGCCCTTGTAGATATTGCCGACTATGCCGCGCTTCTGCGTGCGCTCGACATGCACTTCCTGCAGCACGCCGTTTTCCACCAGCGCCACGCGCGATTCCATCGGCGTGATATTGATCAGAATTTCTTCGCTCATGCGCTTATCTCTTGTGAGATCAAGCTGAAAGCCCGGGGACTGCTGGCGCTAAAGGCCATCAATCAACCGCGACCCGCAACCTCTTGACTGTCAGCCGGCAACGACTGCCAGCACGGAATAGCAAACTCTGCGAGCAGCTCGGCAGTTTCGCACAGGGGCAAACCCACCACCGCCGAATAACTGCCCTGCAACTGGCTGACGAATATCGCCGCCAGGCCTTGAATCGCGTAACTGCCGGCCTTGTCCCGGGGTTCGCCGCTGGCCCAGTAGGCGGCAATTTCGGCCGGCTGCAGCTGACGAAAGCTTACCTGACTGCCGACCACCCGGGCCGCGACCCGCGTCTCGCTGGCCAGGGCCACCGCCGTCAGCACCTGATGAGTGCGCCCCGACAGGGCCGTCAGGGTCGCCATGGCCTCGGCGGCATCGGCCGGCTTGCCGAGAATACGCCCGTCCAGCACCACGGCGGTGTCGGCGCCCAGCACCACGGCATCCCGCGGATGAGCCAAAGCGGCCAAGCCGACCTGCGCCTTGGCCCGTGCCAGACGCTCTACATAGGCGACTGGCGACTCATCTGGCAATGGATTTTCATCGATGGGAACGACGTGCGTGAGAAAGGGCACGCCGATTTGCGCCAAGAGTTCACGCCGACGCGGCGACTCGGACGCCAAATAGAGCTTGGCCATGCAGACTTCTCCCTGTCGGATAAGCGCAAGGCCTACAGGCCCTGCTTAATTGACACCAAGGCGCTGCTGCAGCCCGCGCAGGATCACGCAGATCCAGGGCCACAGCAAGGCGCTGACCAGCGCAGGCAAGACAAACATCAAGGTCGGTGGACGGCTGCCGCTCAAGGCATTCAGCCACAGCTGCACCAGCTGGGCCAGGCCGAACACCACCAACAGCACGCTACTCTGTTGCCACATGGGAAACATGCGCAAACGCTGGTGCAGGGTCAGCACCAGAAAGGTGATCAGGGTCAGCATCAGGGCATTCTGGCCGAGCAACGAGCCATTTAGCACATCGGCCAGAATGCCCAGGCCCCAGGCCGTGGTCATGCCCACGCGATGGGGCAAGGCCAGCACCCAGAAGGTCAGGAACAGCGCCAGCCAGAGCGGCCGCCCCACTTCCATAAACCTCGGCATGCTCGACACGCTGAGCAGCAAGGCCAAGCCCAGGGTCAACCAGACCACCCAGATATTGTTCGCACGCACGGCCATTAGTGTGCAGCCTCCGGTTGCGGGGTTGGCGCGGGCGCCGGGGTCGGAGCGACTGCCGGGGTCCCGGCCTGCTGCAGAATCTCCCGGTCCAGGGCCTCCTGCGCCTCGGCCGAATCGCTGGCGCGCTGCTCCGGGGTGCGCGGATCGGTAAACACCAGCAGCATATAGCGGCTGCGATTGAGGCTGGCGGTCGGCATGGCGCGCACTATGGCGAAGGGTTGCCCGGAATCGTGGATCACCTCGGTGACAGTGGCCACCGGATAGCCCGCGGGGAAACGCTGGCCCAAGCCGGAGCTGACCAGCAAATCGCCTTCCTTGATATCCGCGGTGTCGGCCACATGGCGCAACTCCAGGCGCTCCGGATTACCGGTGCCGCTGGCGATGGCGCGCAAGCCGTTGCGATTGACCTGGATCGGAATGCTGTGGGTGGTGTCGGTGAGCAGCAACACCCGCGAGCTGTAGGGCATCACTTCGACCACCTGGCCCATCAGGCCGCGGGCATCCAGCACCGGCTGGCCCAGCACCACGCCGTCTTTGCCGCCCTTGTCGATCAGGATGCGCTGGGTAAAGGGGTTGGGGTCGATGCCGATCAACTCGGTGGCCAGCACCTCGTCATCCACCAGGGCGGCGGAGTTGAGCAGCTCACGCAGGCGCACGTTCTGCTCGGTGAGCGCGGCGAGCTTCTGCAGGCGGCGCTGCATCATCAACTGCTCGGCCTTGAGCTTTTCGTTCTCGGCGGCCAGTTCGCTGCGCGAACTCAGGCCCTGGGTCGCCCCCTCCCACAAACGCACCGGCAAACGCCCGACCCAGTAGACCGGCTCGGCTATCAGGCCCAGCTGGGCCCGCAGCGGTTGCAGCAGGGCAAAGCGGGCATCCACCACCATCAGCGCAACCGATAGCACGGCGAACACCAGCAGGCGCACCCCGAGCGAAGGACCTTTGGCAAATAGCGGTTTGATGGGCAGCTCCTCAGGGCGTCGGGCAGCAAACAAAAAGCTGCAAGCGAGCAGAACCCGGCTTGCAGCTTAGGACTTGGAGCGGGGTCGTTACTCCGAGGACAGCAGGTCCATGGTGTGACGATCCATCATCTCCAGGGCCTTACCGCCGCCACGGGCCACGCAGGTCAGCGGGTCTTCGGCGACTATCACCGGCAGACCGGTTTCCTGGGCCAGCAGCTTGTCCAGGTCGCGCAGCAGCGCGCCACCACCGGTCAGCACCAGGCCGCGCTCGGCGATGTCGGAGGCCAGTTCCGGCGGCGATTGCTCCAGGGCGCTTTTCACCGCCTGAACTATGGTCGCCAGGGATTCCTGCAGGGCTTCCAGCACTTCGTTGGAGTTCAGGGTAAAGCTGCGCGGCACACCTTCGGCCAGGTTACGGCCGCGTACATCGACTTCACGCAACTCGCCACCGGCGTAAGCCGTGCCGATTTCCTGCTTGATGCGCTCGGCGGTGGATTCGCCGATCAGCGAGCCGTAGTTGCGGCGCACGTAGGTGATGATGGCTTCGTCGAAACGGTCGCCACCGACCCGCACAGACTCCGCGTAAACGACACCATTAAGCGAGATCAGCGCGATTTCCGTGGTGCCACCGCCGATATCCACGACCATCGAACCGCGGGCTTCTTCCACCGGCAGGCCGGCGCCAATGGCGGCAGCCATCGGCTCTTCGATCAGGAATACTTCGCGGGCACCGGCGCCGAGGGCCGACTCACGGATGGCGCGACGTTCCACCTGGGTGGATTTGCACGGCACGCAGATCAGCACCCGCGGCGAAGGCTGCAGAAAGCTGTTTTCGTGCACTTTGTTGATAAAGTACTGCAGCATCTTCTCGCAGACGCTGAAGTCGGCGATCACGCCGTCTTTCATCGGGCGGATGGCGGCGATATTGCCGGGAGTACGACCGAGCATGCGCTTGGCCTCGGTACCGACGGCCACCACGCTCTTCTGGTTGCCGTGAGTACGGATAGCGACGACCGACGGCTCGTTCAGCACGATGCCGCGTTCGCGAACATAGATCAGGGTATTGGCAGTGCCCAGGTCGATCGACAGATCGCTGGAAAACATGCCACGCAGTTTCTTGAACATTGGGAAAAACCCTAGACAGAGCGTGGAGAAAACGCTGGGTAAAAAAGTGCGGCAAACTCTAACAACGACAGGGATTTTGAGCAAGGCACCAATATGTTAGATTGCCTGTTTTTCCGGGCTCTAAGCCCCATCATCGCGGCCTTTGACCGCCAGCTTCCACTATCTGTTCCCTGCGCCTTTGCGCGGGGCGACTCGTCCACATTTCCATAGGCGGCCCGCTAAATCCGCTGCCTTTTTAGGGAGAAACCTGATGGCGCTTGAACGCTCTGAAGTGGAGAAGATCGCTCATCTGGCTCGACTGGGCCTGAATGAAGCCGATATCCCGAGTACCACCGAGACCCTCAATAATATTCTCGGCCTGATCGACCAGATGCAGGCGGTCGATACCGCCGGCATAGAGCCCCTGGCTCACCCGCTGGAAGCCACCCAGCGCCTGCGCGCCGATGTGGTCAGCGAAGTCAATCAGCGCGAAGCCTACCAGGCCATAGCCCCGGCCGTGGAAAACGGTCTGTATCTGGTTCCGAAAGTCATCGAGTAAGGGAAACCGCCTAGCCATGCATCAATTGACCCTGACCGAGATCGCCCGCGGACTCGCCGACAAGCAATTTTCCTCCGAGGAACTGACCCGCAGCCTGCTGGCGCGCATTCAGCAACTCGACCCGCAGCTCAACAGCTTTATTACCATCACCGAAGCGCTGGCGCTGGAGCAGGCCAAGGCCGCCGACGCCCGCCGCGCCGCTGGTGAGAGCGGCACCCTGCTCGGCGCGCCGATCGGCCACAAGGACCTGTTCTGCACCCAAGGCGTGCTGACCAGCTGCGGCTCGAAAATCCTGCAGGGCTTTAAGGCGCCCTACGACGCCACCGTGGTCGAGCGGCTGAAGAACGCCGGCACCGTGTGCCTCGGCAAGCTGAATATGGACGAGTTCGCCATGGGCTCGGCCAACGAATCCAGCCACTACGGCCCGGTAAAGAACCCCTGGGACCTAACCCGCGTACCGGGCGGTTCCAGCGGCGGTTCGGCGGCTGCCGTAGCCGCACGCCTACTGCCGGCCGCCACCGGCACCGACACCGGCGGCTCGATCCGCCAGCCGGCGGCGCTGACCAACCTCACCGGGATCAAGCCGACCTACGGCCGCGTGTCGCGCTGGGGCATGATTGCCTACGCCTCCAGCCTCGACCAGGGCGGCCCGCTGGCCCGCAGCGCGGAAGACTGCGCCCTGATGTTGCAGGCCATGGCCGGTTTCGATGCGAAAGATTCCACCAGCGTCGATCAGCCGGTGGACGACTACCTGGCCGCGCTGAGCCAGCCGCTGAATGGCCTGCGCATCGGCCTGCCGAAGGAATACTTCGGCGCCGGCCTGGATGCCCGCATCGCCGACAAGGTGATGGCCGTGGTGGAAGAGCTGAAAAAGCTCGGCGCCACAGTTAAAGAGATCAGCCTGCCGAATATGCAGCACGCGATTCCCGCCTACTACGTGATCGCGCCTGCAGAGGCCAGCTCCAACCTGTCGCGCTTCGACGGCGTGCGCTTCGGCTATCGCTGCGACAACCCGGTCAACCTCGAAGACCTGTACAAGCGCTCGCGCGCGGAAGGCTTCGGCGCGGAAGTGAAGCGTCGGATCATGGTCGGTACTTATGCACTCTCTGCAGGCTACTACGACGCCTACTACCTGAAGGCGCAGAAGATCCGCCGCCTGATCAAGAACGACTTCGTCTCCGCCTTCAACGAGGTGGACCTGATCCTCGGCCCCACCACGCCAAACCTGGCCTGGAAGCTCGGCGCGAAGAACAACGACCCGGTCGCCGCCTACCTGGAAGACATCTACACCATCACCGCCAACCTGGCCGGCATTCCCGGCCTGTCGATGCCTGCCGGCTTCGTCGACGGCTTGCCGGTGGGCGTGCAGTTGCTCGCCCCTTACTTCCAGGAAGGCCGCCTGCTCAACGTCGCCCATCAGTACCAACAGGTCACTGACTGGCACACACAAGCTCCGGCTGGATTCTGAGGACGACTGACATGCAATGGGAAACCGTAATAGGGCTGGAGATTCACGCCCAGCTCAGCACCCAATCGAAGATTTTCTCCGCCAGCGCCATCGCCTTCGGCGCCGAGCCCAACACCCAGGCCAGCCTGATCGACCTGGGCATGCCCGGCACCCTGCCGGTGCTCAACGAGGAAGCGGTGCGCATGGCCTGCAAGTTCGGCCTGGCGATCGACGCGCACATCGCGGCGCAGAACGTCTTCGCGCGCAAGAACTACTTCTACCCGGATCTGCCCAAGGGCTACCAGACCAGCCAGATGGATCACCCGATAGTCGGCAAGGGCTTTCTGGATATCACATTGGAAGACGGCACGACCAAGCGCATCGGCATCACCCGCGCGCACCTGGAAGAAGACGCCGGCAAGAGCCTGCACGAAGACTTCCACGGCATGAGCGGCATCGACCTTAACCGTGCCGGCACGCCGCTGCTGGAAATAGTTTCCGAGCCGGATATCCGCAGCGCCAAGGAAGCGGTGGCCTATGTCAAAGCCATCCACGCCCTGGTGCGCTATCTGGGCATCTGCGACGGCAATATGGCCGAAGGCTCGCTGCGCTGCGACTGCAACGTCTCGGTACGGCCCAAGGGCCAGGCCGAGTTCGGCACCCGCGCCGAGATCAAGAACGTCAACTCCTTTCGCTTTATCGAGAAGGCGATCAACCATGAGGTGCAGCGGCAGATCGAGCTGATCGAGGACGGCGGCAAGGTGGTGCAGGAGACCCGCCTGTACGACCCGAACAAGGACGAAACCCGCTCCATGCGCAGCAAGGAAGAAGCCAACGACTACCGTTACTTCCCCTGCCCCGACCTGTTGCCGGTGGTGATCGAACAGAGCTTCCTCGATGCCATCCGCGCCACGCTGCCGGAGCTGCCGGTGCAGAAGCGTGAGCGTTTCGAACGCGAGTTCGGCCTGTCCGCCTACGACGCCGACGTGCTGGCCACCAGCCGTGAGCTGGCCGACTACTTCGAGGCGGTCAATGCCGTGTGCGGCGATGCCAAGCTGGCGGCCAACTGGGTGATGGGCGAGCTGTCCAGCCTGCTCAACAAGGACAACCTGGACATCGAGCAGTCGCCGGTGTCCGCCGCGCAACTGGGCGGCATGATCCTGCGCATCAAGGACAACACCATCAGCGGCAAGATCGCCAAGATGGTGTTCGAGGCCCTGGCCGCCGGCGAAGGCGAATCTGCTGACGCCATCATCGAAGCAAAAGGCCTGAAGCAGGTCACCGACTCCGGCGCCATCGAGTCGATTCTGGACGAAGTGCTGGCGGCCAACGCCGAGCAGGTCGAACAGTACCGCGCCAGCGATGAAGCCAAGCGCGGCAAGATGTTCGGCTTCTTCGTCGGCCAGGCCATGAAGGCCTCGAAAGGCAAGGCCAACCCCGGCCAGGTGAACGAACTGCTGAAGAAAAAGCTCGAAGGGTGAGCCGGATTCTCATTTCTGAATAGCCTGCCAACGCCTGCGTTGGCCCGGCGAACGACCGGCCATGGATGGCCGAGCCGGCCTCCCCTGCAAGACAAGGATGTCTAGCTATAGCAACGCCGGGCTTGCCCGGCGTTGCTCTATCTGGAGAACTGGATCTATGCCAACTCGTAAGGCGCACAAGCCCATCCGCAACGGCCTGCTGCTCGCCCTGTTTGCCCTGCTGGCCGGCTGCGCCAGCCAGCGGGTCGACAGCCCGCAAGTCGCCAGCGGCGG
>Ga0209343_10002141_pt1 | contig 25772 bp, 29 predicted proteins | sample RifCSPlowO2_02_FD_184026 | JGI IMG/M metagenome (GOLD analysis project Ga0209343, IMG submission 184026) | Groundwater microbial communities from Rifle, Colorado - Rifle CSP2_plank lowO2_0.2 (SPAdes) (version 2) | ecosystem: Environmental > Aquatic > Deep subsurface > Groundwater | place... | reverse complement strand
GTTCGGTGTTGTTAAGAAAAGAATTCCTCCCGGGTTTAAGATTCTTCTGATTTCTTCGAGGGCGGTTTGCGGATCATCAAGATGCTCAATTACTTCAGTCAGGATTACCAGATCGAATTCATTGCTTTGGAAGGGGATTTTTACTACATCTCCATATCTGACGTCCGCTTTTGGACATCTTTCTTTGGCAATTTTTAAAGAATATCGATTAATATCGATCCCGAAGAGTTTTTTGTAATTTTGACTGGCGAAAAAAGCTAATCCATAACCGACACCGCAACCGATATCCAGTATTTTGATTCTGGATTTTTCTTTCGTAATTAAAATCTCTTTTTCTATTTTGGGAAGGATTTTTTGGAAGTATGCCCAAAGCCTTTTATAGTTTTTAGATATATTCTTTTCAAGCGTTTTGGTATAATTGATTTTGGACTCTTCGTAATTATTTTGCATATAACATTTCTTTGTATATTTTAAGATAAGACGCTCCTATGGCTTGCACAGAATAATCTTTTTCAATTTTTGCGCGCGCCTGTTTAAAATCAATCTGTTTTTTATATGCCTTAAGTATGTTTTCAGCAATTGCTTTCGGGGTTAACTTTGTTATAGTTACGAATTTTTTAAAAGGTTCAATTGACGGCATTAGGCTGCAAACTACTTTAGTTCCGCAAGTTAGAGCCTCCAAAGGCGGAACGCCATAGCCTTCAAACCGAGAAGGCATAACAAAAATATCTGATTCATTATATAGTTGATTTAATTTTTTATTTGAGACAAATCCAAAATATCTCACTTTACTTATTAAACTTGATTTAGCTAATATCTTTTTTAAAGGAAACATCGGGTGAACCATGCCCGCCAGCCATAATTCTATCTCTTTTTCTTTTTCTAATATTTTGACTGCTTTAAGAAGCAAGTCTATGCCTTTTTTTTTGCTTATCCCGCCACAGAAAAACAGTATTAACTTAGTATTTTTTTCCATAACCTTCATCGGCTTAAATACGTCTGTATCAATGCCTGGCGGAATTATTGCAATTTTTTCTTTGGCAACTCCAAAGGAATTTATTGCCCCTCTTTTTGCTTGTTCGCTAATCGCTATTACTTTCATGCAATTATGGAGACCCCTTTTTATTAAAAACTTAACTATCTCTTTGTTTATTCTTAATATTAATTTATGACTAAACTTATCAGTAAATTTTAAATATATTGATGGTTGACACATGCCATCATCGTAAAATGTAGTTATAATTGGCGCTGAAGAAGAGATAAAAGCAGCAAATTCCGGGGCGCCGGCGTGAACTAAATCGTAACCTTTAATTTGCCCAAAAGGCAGATACCCTAAAATATTAGGTAAAAAATAGTTACCATAAATTAACTTCACTTCATGACCTTTTTTAAGGTATTTATACAGGCGGTTTATAGTTGAATTTATTCCGCTGCCAACACACTTAATTTCCTTTTCTCCTGCAATCAAGGCAATTTTCATTTTATAATTCCTTTTTTAAGAATTCTATTACTTCGTTTTGCGGGACCACGGGGATATTTTTTGTTTGCAGATATTGCAAATGTTTCTCAAAATCTTCGGTTGAAGTGAAATAACGATAATTATTTTTATTCGCTGCTGCCACTAGATGGAAACTTTCAATCAGCCAAAGTTTTTGTTTTATTGCCTTGTTTACCCATTGATTAGCAGTTGCAATTTTAGTCCATCGATCCCAAGGAAAAATTTTCAAGGCATAAAGATTTAAATGAGATAAGTTATTAAATCCGGCATCAGTCGATCTTGCAGAAGAATAGTATTTTTTAACCAAGAGTTTTAATTTGTGATTATAATAACCGTTTGGGTAAACAAAAGAGGAGACTTGAAAGCCCCTTTGATCTAGCAAGTCTTTAGATTGTCCCACTTCGTTTTCTACCAATACGTTGCTTAAATGCCCCATTTTTTGAGGGCTAAAGGTGTCTTTTATGCCTTCAAAAATAAATCTCAACTTGTTGTGTCTGTACGGAAACGAACGAATAAATTTTTGTAGTTTATTGTTGTCAACAAGGCTGGTATGAGTTATAGAATGAGAACAGATTTCTGCGCCGAATTTATTCGCTTCATGTAAATCAGCCCAATCAGCCAATTTTAAACCGTCAAGTTTTTTGTTAATCAGTCCAACCGCTACATTAAAACTAGCTTTTAATTTGTATTTTTTAAGTAAAGGTAGGACATTAACTAATGTATCTTGATAACAATCATCAAACGATAAGGTCACAATTGCTTTTATTTTATTTTTTCGCATAGTTTTAATAATAATCCCTTAAGTATTCCTAATTCAAAACTTAAACCAGTCAAGGGTAAAAAAAGAAATGAAATAATAAAATCTTTAATATTTTCTGCCAGCCAAAGACTCAAAGAAACCCAGACTATTAATGCTCCGGTCAGCCATAAAAAAAAGAAATTTCTAAAAAATAATACAATATATAGGGTTAACATTAGGATTAATAATGGTAAAACAATAAATAGCCAAAAGCGCTGTTTTTTAAAAGATAAGTAAAAATCAACAAATATTAGGCCCCGGTTATATATCTGTTGAAGCGTTTTTTTAAAAGAGACTCTCGACAAATAAGTAATTTTTATTTCCGGGCATTTAAGGATTTTTTTCCTTAGAACAATATTCCATAGTAATTTAGGATCATCAGAACTAGTCTTGCTTTTATCTTTTAAACTTGAATCAAGAAAAAGTTTTTTATTGCAAAAAAAAGCTCCGATTCCTTTAGGAATACTGTCAAAATTATTTTTAGTAATAAAAACTGGCTTGAAGTTTTGGCCATAATGAGAAACATAAATTTTTTTCCTGAATAAATAATTAAATCTATCAAAATAACTGCGGCTGTAGTCAATATTAATATTACATATCAGAGGTTGATAATTTATCTTTATTAATTCATTTAAAATGTTTTCATCAGCTAAACACCTTGAATCAATAAAAAATAGATTACTGTATTTTGCTTGCTTAGCCCCGGTTTCCCTGGCAATAATGCGGCCCTCATTATGTTTTAGGTTAATTATCCTCAAGACAAAGCCTTTCCTTTTTGCCTTCAGTTGTATTTTTTTTATCAGTTGCGCTGTTTTATCGGTTGAGCCGTCATTAACTACAAGTATTTCGAAATCTTCTTTGGGATAATTCTGGTTGATTAAAGCCTGTAAACAATTTAGTATTGTTTCTTCATTATTAAAAACCGGAACAATTACAGATATTTTTTTCATACGTTTATTTTAAGCTGGCTTTAAATACCATCATATGCCCAAACCAGGGGAGAATTTTCCTTAATAACAATTCAATCGGATAAAACAGCCAAAATAGCGGTAAAACCATTAAGTCAGGGATTCTAAATCTTCCCTTCCCGGTGGGCGGATAATACCAAAGACCTTGGAATGAGACAATTTTGAAATCTCTTGCTAAAATCCTTTTTAACCTATATGGAATTTGCCAATTATCAACCGGCTGATTATCGGCGGTAAATGGTTTTTTAAAGATAAACTCGGCGATTATTCTGGCTAACCCATACCAACTTAACCAATTAGGGGTGGTTAATAATAATAGCCCTTTTCTTTTTAATACCCTTTTGATTTCTTTTAACAATTTTTGTTGATTAGGGATATGTTCCATGACTTCACTGCAAACGACACAGTCAAATTGATTATCTTTCATTGGTAAATTGGTCGCATCACATACATAATATTTAAATTTTGGATAATCTCTTTTAGTTTGCTTGATGGCAGTTTCTGATAAATCAACCCCAAGCCCTTTGCAGTTTTTGTTTAATATTCCCATTTCTCCTTGAGAACCGCATCCTATTATCAACACATTCTCTTTTTGAAATTGCAGAAGCTTTTTTAATAAAGCAAAACGCACCTCTTTCTTCATTTTATCCAGAGGACCACTTTTTAAGTGATGAAATTGAATATTGTAATAATCTTTTATTTTATCGTTCATTCAAAAAGTCTTTAAATGTATTTAAATAAAGCCGGATAATTATTCTCCAGCTGAATTTATTTTTAACCGTTTTAATTATTTTCTCACGGTTTAGATTGATGGTTTTTATTGCCTTAATGAATTCAGAGCTGTTTTTTCTTTCAATTAGAAGTCCGGTTTTACCTTCTAAAACAGCGTCTTTGATACCTTCAATGTTGCTGGCAATAACCGGCAGGCCGCAGGAAGCGGCTTCCAAAGCCACGATGCCAAAACCTTCAATATCGCCTTTAACTTTTATATTCGGCATGACAAAAATATCCGCTGAATTATAGAGGAGTTTGAGCGTTTCAGAATCAATTTTTCCGAGCAAAAAAACCCTTTTTTGAAGTTTTTTCCGGGCAATAACTTTTTGGATATTGGTTTTTTCCGGCCCATCACCGGCAATAACATAAAGATATTGAGAGTTGAGTTTAGGCACAACCTTCTCTAGAAACCAGCTGACTCCCTTTCTTTTTACTAGGCGGCCGACGGATAAGAGTATTTTTTGGTTTTGCCCGGCAATTTTTAATTTTTCAAATAATTTTAGTCTAAGTTGAGTTTTAGGAATTTTTGAGATGAATTCATTTGGATTAACGCCTATAGGAATGACCACGCACTTTTTAGATGAAATTCCTCTTTTAAGACATTCTTTTTTAGTTGCATTGCTAATACAAATAATTCTGTCTGATAAGTTTGTTAAAAACGGAATAATAGATTGATAGAAAAAATTAGGACCGGTAATATCAAGTCCATTAACTCTAATGATTACTTTTTTTCCTAAAACTTTAATAAAAGGGACGTAGAGAGAGAGCAAAGCATCGCTCAATAAAATAACTTTGCAGTCAGAAAAAATAACTTTAAAGAGGCCTGATATCAAAAATTTAATCGAATAGCGATGATTGGTATTTTTAACTAATTCTATTGGATACTTTTTCCTTAATTGTAGATAAAGTTCTCGATTGAGAGTTTCCAGCCCTCCAATATTTGGGGGGTAATTTCTGGCAATAAACAGAATTTTCATTTTAACTTAATAATTTTTATTAGATTTTAGGATAAGAGAAAATATTTTGTTAGGTAAAAATCGTTCCATTATTTCACAATTGGGAATTATGCAGTGGCCGCCGATTTTTCCGGGGATATGTTTTAAAACCGGGCGGATGACATAATTCATGCCTAATTTTTTATAACCCTGGTTATAAGTTTCGTTCCATTGGGTATAGGCCTCACCAAAATCAATTTTGTTTTTTTTACTGATAACTTTTTTTATCATAGCTGGTAAACTAATATTGGAGTTACTGGGTTACGTATCCTACGACTAATGTCGTACGGGGCATTGACCCAGAGCCCAGAACTCCAATATTTAACCATCTTTTTTAAGATGGTTTTTTGGTTTAAAAATCCAGATATGAATTGTTTTCATAACTTCTTTATTTTACCTAATAAAGATGAATAAATCCTGCTGTCTTTTTTCCAATTCGAAGACAAACGGGGGCGTGGAATCGTTTTTCCAGCTGGGGAAAGTTGAAGTCAGGACCAGGACTTTCTTTTTCATACCTACGATATTTTGGCTAAGTCAATCAGGCCAAAGAGACAAAAGGTAGTCAATCGTATTGACTTTAAAAGCCTAATATGAGTCAATGTCAATGACTTTTATCCAAAATCTTTTCTATCAACTTTCTGTTGCCGGCAATTAAATCCGCCACCAGTCCGATCAGAAATATCTGAAAGCCGACGATCAATAATACCGCCGCCAGCAGCAGCGATTGCAGATGAGCGCCCGGTTTGCCCAGAAAATTAAAGTATAAATATCTGGCCCCCAAGGCCAGTCCGGCCAAAAATACCGCGCTGCTGATGTAGGAGAAAGTTTTTAACGGCTCATACATGGTAAAGACTCTGACGATGGTGGCGGCCGAGTTTTTAATGTGGCCCCACGTGGCGTGATAGAGCCGGGAGTCCCTGGTTTTGGGATTGACTTTAACCGGCACCGAAGCGATGGGGATCTTTTTCTTGGCCGCCTGGATGATGGTTTCGATCACGTAGGAAAACTCGGTGGTGATGTTGATTTGTCTGGCCGCCTCTTTGGAAAAAGCCCGGAAGCCGCTGACCGCGTCGGGGATTTTTGCCCCGGAGGCTTGGCGGACGACCCAGCTGCCCAGTTTTTGCAGCAGCTTCTTGCCCGGAGAAAAATACTCGATTTTATCGGTTTGCCGGTCGGCAATGACGATTCTAGCCTTGTTTTGTAAAATCGGCCGGATCAGCCGGGGAATGTCTTTCTGGGGGTATTGGTTATCGCCGTCGGTGCTCACGATAATATCCGCGCCTTTGGCTAAGGCCAGTTCCAAGCCGTCGCTAAAAGACCGAGCCAGGCCTTTGTTGTTAAAATGCCGGACAATGTGGCTGACTTTGAGTTTTTTAGCGACCTGAAAAGTGCCGTCGGTCGAACCGTCGTCAATGACCAAAGTCTCGATTTTTGAAATTCCGGGAATTTTTTTAGGGATGGATTTGATCACCAGGGGCAGTGTCTTGGCTTCGTTGTAACAGGGGACCATGACGATCAGTTTTTTAGCCATAAAAATTGGTGCTTGACAAGCTGAGTTATAGCTTACTACACTTAGATTAAAGATGAAACTGCCTCAAGTATTTTTTAAAGCCTTAATAGCCGCAGTGGCTGTGGCTGTTTTGGTGATAGTTCCCGGGAATACTAAGTTTCTTTTCGGTTACGGCGATACTTCCGGCCAATTTCACAAATTTGTCTGTGAAAATTCCACTCCTTTAAAAGTAGTTCTCTATCAGCCCAATCATCCGGCGCTTCCCAAGACTGCGGCCAGGGGCGAAGTCATTCTTAACTGGCTTAAACTTCAAGATAATGCGGGTAAATACACGATTGCTTACGGGGTGCAGCCGGGAAATTATATTTACGGAGTGACCGATACCGGCGATGTTAACAGTTTTACCGTCAAATATTTGAATCCCGGTACGCGCTATTACTTTGTTGTCCGCGGCGTTAACGGCTGTATGCCCGGCCCCTGGTCGCAGGAGTGGTCGGCGGTCGCCCCCGGCGGCAGTGGCGTTCGTGACAATGGGACCAATCTTACTTCCCCAAGACCATCAGTAAATCCATCAGTCAGACCATCAGTCAGACCATCGGTAAATCCCTCAGTTAGACCCTCAACTGTTCCCGGAACCGGCGGCCCGTCCCAGCCTTCGCTCTTCCAGGGCCTGCTTAACTGGTTGAGAGGGTTGTTTAAATAAGGGCGAATTTTAATTTGGGCGTGTTCTTAAGATGAAGCCGAGCTTGAGCGTAGTCATGGCGGTTTACAATCAGGCGGAGACTCTCAACCCGGCGGTCAAAAGTATTCTGGAGCAGAGTTTCCCCGATTTTGCCCTGGTGATCGTTGACGATCACTCTACTGACGAAACACCGGAATTGCTGAGGCAGTGGCGTTTAAAAGATAAGCGGGTAAAAGTGATTACTAATAGCCGGCATTTGGGCTTGACCAAATCTTTAAATGTGGGTTTAAAGCAAGCTAAAACCAGGTTTATTGCCCGCATGGATGGGGACGACGTCGCAATGCCCGAGCGCCTGAAGCGGCAAAGAGATTATTTACTTTCCCATCCCAAAATCGGTCTTTTGGGAACGGCGGTCAGATTGATAGATGAAGCTGGTAAGCCTTTAAGAGTCAAACAACTACCGTCTAGCCCGGAAACAATCAGACAATCGATTTTGAGCGGCTGCCCGTTCATCCACCCCACCTGGATGTTAAGAAAGTCGGTGTTAGACGAGGTCGGCGTTTATAACGAAGCCTTTTCTTATGCCCAGGATTATGACTTGGCTTTAAGAATCGTCAGCCGTTTTCTGACCGCCAATCTGCTCGACCCCTTGCTAAATTACCGGGTGAATTCTGGTGAGACAATTTCCCTGAAGCATCTGAAGCAGCAGGAGTGGCTGGCTTTGCGGGCCCGCTGGCTGGCTTTGACAAAATACGGCTACTCAATCACTGAAGCTTGGCGTTTAGTCAAACCCGTCTTGTCTTTTGCCGTTCCGGCGGGTATAAAAAAATTAGTTTATGCGCGTTATTATTGGTAGCTTACTGATAATCGTGTTAATTATTTTAAGCCTGCTGATCGGCCGCGGACCGAAGCTTTTGAATGATCTTCAGCCAACCCCACCGCCGCAACTGGCGATATCTTTTGTCGGCTGGCAGGATGTAGTTAATAAGGAATACGGCTACCGCTTAAAAATGCCCCACGACTGGAGCGCTTTGCAGATTGCCGGCGAGCCGGCTTACCCGCAAAGAATGAAACTGGTTAACGTCAAACCGGAGGAACAAACTAAACCCCACGTCGGCATTGTCATTACCGCTTTTCCGTTTAAAAACCAAGATTTAAACGCCTTTCCGGATATTGCCGCCTTAATCGATGAAGGCCGTGAACCGCGCCGCTTAACCATGGCCGGATCGCCGGCGGTGTTTGTCGATAACCTGGGTGATTCCGGCGAAGAGTTTGCCGTGTTTATCTCTCACAAAGATTATCTTTATCGTTTCGACTGGACGGGGACGCATCCGGACGTCAGAAAACAATACCAAGACGTCGGTTTAAAGATTATGGCTTCGCTGAAGTTTCTTTAATCCCTGTTCCAGATTAGTTTTCGGTTCCCAATTAATTGCTTGTTTAACCTTAGTAATGTTCATCCGGTTTAAACTGATTTCATGAGGCCGGCCTTGGCCGGAATAAACGACCTTAATGGTTCTACCGGTGACTTTGGTTACGGTTTTAAGCAGATCGGCAATCGCCGTGGCCCGGCCGAAACTGACATTAAACACTTCTCCCGGCGCGGTCGGCGCCATGGCTAATTTAACGTAAGCGTCGATAAGATCGTCAATATAGATAAAACTGCGTTCGATGTCCGGCTTGGTTAGGTTTAGTGTTTTTTCTGCCTTAAAGTGGGCGGAGACAATCGGGATTAAATAAATATCCGATTGCCCGGCGCCGTAAACGTTGGCGGTTCTAAGGATTAGGGTGTTAACCTTAAAGATCCGGCTGTAAAAACGGCAGAGGTTTTCGCCCAGCCATTTAGTCATAGAATAATGGGTCATCGGCTTTGCCGGGTCTGACTCTTTTTTATAGACATCGTAGGGAGCATCATAAACATAGGTGGAGGGGAAAATTAACTTGGCTTTTGCCCGGCGGCAGTATTCTAAAACATTAACCGTTCCCAGGACATTGACCTTATAAGCCAGTTTGGTGTTGTCGTTGCAGTCTTTGTAGCCGGAAACGGCCGCTAAATGAAAGACGGCGTCGACTTTGGGTAAATTGGCAAAATCTTGCCGGTTGACAAGCTGTTTACCAAACGATCGGGAAAACTTGATGACTTTAATTTTATTTTTTTCTAAGGCATCAGCCAGGTGTTTACCCACAAAACCATTACTGCCGGTAATTAGGGCTGTTTTCATACTAAAATTGTAACACACTTGATTAGTGCTATAATTTTCCTGGTATGGATAAAAGAACCAAGTTTTTAAAAATCTATGCAGATCTCCCTCTGGGTGAGCGTAGTGAAATCGTCGTTGTCGTCGGCAATGAACCGTTGTCTTGGCATGCCGCTAAACTCGAAATTGAACATAATACTGTCAAGGGAAAAGAAGTTTTAGAAATTTTAACTAACTTAAAGATAATTTAATGGCAAACATTAATTTTTCCGATCTCAATGAAGAACAAAAACGGCAATTAAAAAAAATTGCCTTGGCTCGGACACAGGTTATGCCGAATGATGTGAATGTTTCCATCGGTGGGACCAGCCTAACCAAAGATGAACTAATCAAGCATATTGATCAAGAAGATCAGATTGGAGAACAATTAATGTTGGTAGAATTGGAATATTTACAAGACTTGGTATCCGGGACGATTTACAAAAATGAGTAAATCGCTCTTAGTGACTCGGCCTAATCATGATGAAACCACCAATTATTTATATTATTGGTCTACTTTAGTAATTAAAGAAGCTCGAAAAAGAAATTTTAGCGTTTATAATCTCGCCGGCAATAAGGCTAATAAAAAATCAGCCGTAGCAGAAACGATTATTTATGCCCGTAGCTGCGATGCCGGGATTACTCTGGGTAAGAGGCTAATCAAAGACAGGGCCAAAGCTTTTATCGGTTATAACCGAAAGTTTATTCTAGGATATACTCCACAAAAACTTACCCGGCCGCTTTCAGACTCTTTGGCCAAATTATTTCTTGAACCGTCTAATTTAGTGGTAACGACATTGATTAAAAGCAAAACCGCCCAAGCGGCGCAGGATCGGTCAAAGCAGGCCATGTGGAAAAATTTCAGAAGAATGACGGCGAACCGCGCCTCATCTCAAATGCGGTATACGGCCCGGTGGCTTTGGAGCAATTATAAAAGCCAGGTTTTATATGGCGATGCTAAAGCCGCGATTTAAAATTTGTTCGCCGCAACTGGGACTATCCCCGGAGTCTAACTCCGGCGGCGAGGTCTATGACCGGGAAGTGATTAGCCGATTATGCCAAAAAGGGATTAAGGTTTTGACGTTGCTGCCTAAAAACCGAGCCTATCAGAAACAGCGGAATTTGTCGGTTGAATATGCGCCGATTAAAACCATGTATCCGCCGCAGGTTTTTTCCGCCTTTGTTCTGCCATATTTAATCAAAACTTATAAGCGGGAGCGCTTTGATATTTTGCGGGTACATAATCCCTATTTTATCGGTCCGGCGGCGCTGATTTTCAAAAAAATATATCCCAAAGTTCCGGTGGTAGCCTCGTTTTTACATTTAGAAAACCGGTGGTTGACTGGTAAATTTGATCACATCATTACTATCTCTAAATCAACTAAAAAAGAGATAATCGAGTCTTTACATTACCCAAGTGAAAAGATCAGCGTTGCTTATCCCGGAGTTGATCAGAGGTTTAAGCCCGGTGAAAAAAAACGAGTAAATTTTATCATCATGTTTGTTGGCGGTTTGAAAAAGCGCAAAAACCCGGAGTTTTTACTCAAAGTGTTAGCTAAAATCAATCGCCCTGACGTTCAACTGGTTTTTGCCGGAGACGGACCGCTCAAGAATAAATTAACCGGTCCAAATATTAAAGTAACCGGGTTTGTGCCTGAAGCACAAAAACCGGATTTATATCATCAAGCCGATGTCGTCGTCCTACCCTCAATAAAAGAAGGTTTTGGGATGACCTTAACTGAAGCCGGAGCCAGCGGCCTGCCGGTAGTGGCTAATAACGTTTGGTCTATGCCGGAAATAGTCAAAGATGGCGAAACAGGATTTTTGGTAAAACTTAACAACGTTGACGATTGGGCCCAAAAACTAATTCAATTAATTAAAGACAAGGATTTACGCCAAGAAATGGGTTTGGCCGCCCGGAAGCATGTCCGAAAAAACTTTACTTGGGAAAACAATATCAAAGTTCATTTAAAGGTCTATGAAAATCTTGTTTGTTAACGAGTATTCCCGCTCGGTTTCCGGTGCCGAGTACTCTATGCTGGCTTTAGCTAAGGCAGTGGGGGCTAAGGTTTATTCCCCACCGTGGAAAAATAACAGGCAGGGACAGGCGTTATCGCCGCTATGGTTTAATAATCCAATTTATTATCTTTATTCTGGTTGGCAGATTAGCCGGAAGCAGTTTGATTTAATTCATGTCCACGGCAAGTACATTTTGCCCGGAGCGGTTATTGCCGGTTGGCTGACTGGCAAACCGGTGGTGGCGACTGTCAGGGACTTTAAATTTTTATGCCCTTTGGCTTTATGTTTTACCCATCAGCAGAAGCGGTGCCGTTTTAATTATTTTGTCAGCCAAGAAATTCCCGAGTATCAAAAACGTTATGGCGGCGGGAATAAATTGAGTTTAATTTTAGCCAAATTGTGGCAGTATCAACTGAAATGGTGGCTGAATCGCTGCGCCCAGGTCGTTGCCGTTTCACCCCAGCTGGCCCAGATTTACCGGAACAACGTGGTTAAAAAAGTGATTTCGATTTATAATTTGCCGCCCCAAAAACAAAAAGTGTCTCAAGGGAAGACGATTTTATCTGTAGGCAAGTTATCTTACGGCAAAGGTACAGATATGATTATTGAAGCAGCCAAGCTTTTACCGCAATACCAATTTATTTTTGCCGGGCAGTTAAATCTAAGTCTAAGGCCAGTATTTCCGAAAAACTGCCGCTATTTAGGTAAAATCAGCCACGAGGCAGCGTTAAAACTCTACCTGAAGGCTGGCGTTTTCGTAATTAATTCCCGCTGGCCGGAACCGTTATCCCGAGCCGGTTTGGAAGCGCTGTCTTTTGGTTTGCCGATCGTGGCCAGCAATCGCGGCGGCAACCGGGAATTAGTGGCAAATAATGGGCTCCTAGTTGATCCGGAAAACCCGGTTCAAATAGCGGCGGCGATCAGGCAGGTCAGCCGCCAAGCCAGCAAACTCGGGAGCAATAGTTTAAAATTACTTAAAACGCGTTTTAATCGGGAGAAAATTATTAAACAACATGAAGAAATTTATCGTTTGGTGGCTTAAAAAATCACGGTATTTATCAGCCCTGTCAATGCGTTTGGTTCAATTAACCGGTAAAAGCCGCTATCGGATCCACCCCAAGCATTTGATCAAGATTGAAACTCCCTGGTATCTTTCCAAAATTAAAGCCGGCGATATCGTTTTGGATCTGGGCTGCAATAACGGCCAGCATACTTTAAAGTTGGCCGGGAAATGCCGGAGGATAATCGGTTTGGATCATGATAAAAAACAACTGGCGATTGCGGCGGCTTCAGTCCAAGACAAAAAAATCAGCAACGTTGAGTTCCGGCACCAGGATCTAGAAAAAAAATTAAATTTTAAAGACAAACAATTTGATAAAATTATCTTTTTGGACGTTTTGGAGCATCTGGTTAACCGGCGGCAAATTTTGACGGAAATAAGGCGGATTTTAAAACCGCGGGGTTTAGTTTTAATTGCCATACCGAACAGCCAGACATCCTGGAAAAAATTACAGCGCTCGGTTGGGATAAATAGTTGTGCCGATCCGGACCATAAAATAGAATATTCTCCGGTTGCTGCTAAAAAGCAGTTAACGGGTTTGGGTTATAAAATTTTAAGTTTTGAACCGGTAACTTACGATACGCCCTGGGTTGGATTTTTTGATTTATTGGGAGGATTGTCATTGCCGTTATATAGCCGGATCGCTAAACTAAAAAAAGCTAAGGCTAAACTTGATCCCGATGAGTCTACCGGTTTTCGGATTATTGCCGGAGTGGGCCAATGAAGCTGGGATTGATTTTATCCCCGGGCGATAGTTTGACAAAGCAGCGCTTGAGCGGTCAGCTTGACCGTTTGGTTAACTATTATCTACTGCCTTATTCCGGGCATTTTAAAGCGGTGCTGATTTTCAGTTATGGTGATAAAGATTTCCAGGCGGATTTGCCGGAAAGTGTTTCGGTTGTGCCCATAACCCGGCTGAAATTATTGAAACAAGTAGATGTGATTCGGGTTTTTCAGGCCTCGGGGGGGTTACCCGGAATTCTGGCAAAATTTATTTTTGGCAAACCCTTGGTGGTGACTTATGGTTATGATTATTCCCACTTTGCCCAAATTGAAGGCCGGCCGGTTTTAGCGTTGCTGTTGAAATTGGTGGTTCGATTGGTATTGGCCGCGGCCGACCGGGTATTTGTGACCGACCCGAAGAATTTATATCTCAAGCGATCAGTTTACCTGCCAAATGGAGTTGATCCGGATAAATTTAAACCAGGGGGTAAGTGCCGGCCGAATTTAGTTTTATCAGTGGGACGGTTGGCGCTGCAAAAAAATTACCGGTCATTGATCCGGGCAGTTAGTCGTTCTGTGTTGGCAAGTAAGATAAAGTTAACGATCATCGGCGAGGGCAACCAGCGGCACAAATTACTAAAATTAGCCAAAAAACTGCGGGTTAATTTATCCATTATTAAACCTTTGCCTCATCAGGAATTGGTTAGTTGGTACCAAAAATCTGCCGTTTTTGTTTTGCCTTCAAAAATTGAAGGGAATCCGAAAGCGTTATTGGAAGCGATGAGTTGCGGCTGTGCTTGTCTGACAGCTGATTTTACCGGTAACGTGATCGATGACCAAAAGACCGGTTTAGTGGGATTAGAGAAATTAGATCAATTATTATTAAATCCTAAATTAGGTCAAAATTTAGGCCGCCAGGCCCGGGAAGCAGTTATTAATCGTTATAATATAAAGTCTTTAATTAATCAGGAAATTGAACTGTTGAAACAATGCATCAAGTAATTCTTTACAGTCTGCGGCTGGTAAATATTGCCAATTATTATTGGCTTAAGTGGTTAGAGCAATTCCAATCAGTTCCGGCTTGGACAAGGGAGTTGGGCCGGTATTTTCAAACAAAGCCGGCCAAGATTTTAGCGGCTTACCGGAGAAAACAGCCTAAGGCAAATAATTTATGGGAGAAAAAGAACCGGAAAAATTTAGCGGCAATTTTTTCTTTTTACCGGGAAACTGATTATTTTATTTACCGGCAGTGTTTTTATAATCAATTTAATGTTTGGTGGGAATTGGCCTGGTTAATGAGGCGAAAACAAAAAGGCAGAATGTTAGAGTATGGTGCCGGCATCGGACCGGTAACCAATTGGCTCATAAAAAAATTTCCCGGATGGGAATATGTGCTGGTAGATTTGGATTGCCCTGCCTCCAGTTTTAGCCGCTGGCGGTTTAGAAAATTAAAGCAAGTTTCGTTTATAACAGTTAAATCGTTAACCCCGCCAGTAACCGGGGAATTTGATATTATTGTTGCCCGTAATGTATTGGAGCATGTACCTAATCCGTTAACAGTGGTGCAGACAATGATTAATCATTTATCCCCTGGCGGCTGGCTGATGGCCGACTTTATTGACAGCCCGGGTGGGGAAAATTTGGACAGCAGTTACAGGCAAAGAGGCAAGACATTAGCTTTATTAAAAACGAGGCTTAAACCGATTTTTACAATTTATTCCGACGGCAAGGATGCGGGTTATGGCTTATATCGTAAATAATGCCGGTTTGTGGCGGCAGACGGATAACCAGCGGCCCTGGTATAGTAAGGCTTTGAGTTTACTGCCTGATTGCCGCAATTTTTCGGTCATTGAGCTCGGCAGCGGCGCCGGCGAGTTTGCCCGGCTAATTGAGCCCCGGGTTAAAAAAATTACCTGCGTTGACCTTTCCGCAGTCTATGTTAAAAAACTCAAACAGGCGGGATTTGAAGCGGTAAGAACAGATTTTAACCAAAACTTGCCGTTTTCTTCCCGCATTTTTTCTTTGGCGATTTCTCTGGAAGTGATCGAGCACGTGATCGAAGCCGAACTGTTTCTCAAAGAGGCGGCCAGAATCCTTAGACCCAAAGGCTATTTGTTATTATCAACGCCGAACATTGCTTGGTGGGGTTACCGATTGATGGCTTTAATCGGCCGGCCGCCAAAAAAAGAGGGCTATCATTTCCGCTTTTTTACCCACCATAGTTTTATGCGGCTACTTAATCAGTCCGGTTTTGCCGTCGTAAAAACCAACAGTTTCAGTACTTTGCCGTTAATTAATCGGTTTCTGTCTAAGCCAATTTACCCTACAATTAGATATTGGCCGAATTTATTAGTTCAAGATTTAGTGGTTCTATGCCGAAAGAAATAAGTTTTAACAAATATCAAGTCCGGGCCGCCGATTACCACTGGCAACAGGTTAGTCGCAATCTATTCCGGTTTAACGCTTACGTAACGGCCCGCTATGGACAAGTAGCTAAATTGATTCCGCGCAACAGTCAGCGGCGGATCTTGGACGTCGGCTGCGGCGACGGCGTGCTCTTAAGCCTGATCGGCCAGGGCCGGCTTTACGGCGTTGACCCTGATCAGGACAGCCTCGATTTTGCCGCCGCCAAGATAAAAGCGAAACTGGTTCGGGCCAAAGCCGAGAAACTGCCTTTTTCCAATAACTTTTTTGACGTGGTGCTGGCGACCGAAATTATTGAGCATTTGCCGCGGCCCGAACTGATGCTTCAAGAAATAAACCGGGTGCTGAAAAAAGGCGGCCGGGCGATTATTACAACGCCGGTAAAACAGCCTGGCGGTTTGACCGATCCGCTTCACGCTCAAGAATTTTACCCCTGGGAGTTAAAACAAATCTGCCGACAATATTTCCGAAAAGTTAAAGTAATTACCAGCCATCCATTATGGCTAAAGCGGGTTTATACTTGGTCATTGGGGCAGATTGGCCGGTATCATCTTGATTTTGGCCGGTGGCTGATTAATTTTTTGGTTTTAATCAGCGGCTGGAATCCATTTATTAGTTTGCCGGGGCGGCCAACTCAACAATTAGCCCTGTGTCAAAAATGATGGGTAAAAAGGTCATGGTCCAGTTTTTGGCTTCCGGTCTGTCCGGCCTGCTGGCGTTTTTGGCTTTATCTTTATCCGCCCGGTTATTCGGGGCTAAGATTCTGGGCGAAATCGCCTATTTAACCGGCCTGCTGGGAATTATTTTTGCTTTTTCCGACTTGGGCCTGTCCCGGGCGCACGTTCACTTTACCGCGGCCAAATCCGGCCGGCCGGCGCTGGCGTCTTTTTTGACACTGAAGCTGGTGTTACTGGTTTTATGCGCGGCGCTGGCATTGGCGCTGGGCGCGTTTAACCGGCAGCTGTCTTTATTGTTATTGGTTTTGTTGGCGTTTGAATTCTTCTTCCGCTTGGCCGACGGTTTATTGATTACTTTTGAGGGCCAGGAAAAAGTCTGGCCGCAAAACTTAATCCGTCTGTCAGGCAAGCTGTTTAAACTGGCGGCCGTAGTGGTCTTGGGCCTGGTTTGGAGTTCTTCCCTGGGTTACTCCTTAGTTTTTCTGACCGAAGCAATGCTGGTTTTAGCGGCTGCCGCGGTGATCAGCCGCCGGTTTTGGAGTTGGCGCTTGGACAAAGCGGTGATGAAAGATTACTGGCGGTACAGCCTGCCTTTTGCCTTGATCGTGCCGCTGTCTTATTTTCAGGAAAACGGTTTGATATTGATTATCCGCAATTTTTACTCGGCAGAAACCCTGGGCGTTTACGCCGCCGTTTTGGGCCTGTTCGGATTGCTCAAGGGTTTTTCCTCCGGTTTGATGGTGTTTTTCTTCCCCCGGATGTCCCGTTTTAATGCCGCCGGGGAAATTGACCAAATCCAGCGTTATACCGACTCGGTCGTTAAATTATCCGTTTGGATTTTAGCCCCTTTGTGTCTGTTATTATTTTTACTGGCCGGGCCGGTAGTCACTCTGGTTTTGGGCGGTCAGTTTGCCGGCGGCGCGGGTGTTTTCCGCTGGCTGCTTCCGGGGGTTTTGATTTTGGCGGTGTTTACCCCTTACGATCATGTCTTATTTGCCACTAATAATCATCGCTCAATTGTTAAGGTGAATTTAGTGACGACGATTTTGGTTTTAACTTTTGCCTGGCTGTTGGTCCCGGTTTGGGCCGGCCAGGGAGCGGCGCTGGCTTTGGTGTCCGGTTGGCTGATCGGCGGCGTCTGGCAGTTTTTGATTTTGCACCAAAAAACCGGCATCAGGTTTTTGAGCGATTGGCGTTTGTCCAAAGTCGAAGTAAAATACCTCTATGGGCTCATTCATTCCTTTGGCCAAGCCGTCTTTCGGTTTAGTGGAAAAAAGACTGGTTAATCAGGCTTTGGATAGCGGCTGGATATCTTCATTGGGCAGTTTCGTGGAGCAGTTCGGCCGGGAGTTTGCCAAGACGGTCGGAGTCAAGTATGCCCTGCCGGTTGGCAACGGCACCGCCGCTTTACATCTGGCTTTGATCGCTTTAGGAATCGGTAAAGGGGACGAGGTAATCGTACCGGCGCTCACTTTCGTGGCTTCGGCAAACAGCGTTACTTACGTCGGGGCCAAGCCGGTATTTGTGGACATTGACCCGGAAACTTTTAACTTAAATTTAAAAGCCGCTGAAGCGAAAGTCACTCCTAAGACTAAAGCGATTATGAGCGTGGATTTATATGGCCACCCGGTCGATTTTGCCAGAGTAAAAAGCTTTGCTAAAAAGCTTAAGCTGCATTTTATTTCCGACTCGGCCGAATCTTTGGGCTCGCTTTATAAGGGCAAATCGTTTGGTGGCATAGCTGAAGTAACGACTTTTTCTTTTTTCGGCAATAAGATCGTCACTACCGGAGAAGGCGGGATGCTGGTGACCAACTCTAAAAAAATCTATGACACGGCTAAGTTTTACCGCGACCAAGCCAAAGATATTACCATTCATAATTATTACCATCCGGCAATCGGCTACAACTACGCCATGACTAACTTGCAGGCAGGCGTGGGCATCGGCCAATTGCGGCGTTTAAAAATGCTTGTTAAGAAAAAACGGGCGATTGCTGATCATTACCGTCGGCTATTATCCGGCGTGCCGGGATTAAACTTTCAGGCCGAAGCCTCATATGCCAAAACTAACTGGTGGATGTTTTCCTTGTTGGTAGACAAACAAAAGTTCGGCCGTTCCCGCGATGAACTGATGCGGCTTTTAGCTAAAAAAGGGATTGAAACCAGGCCGTTTTTCTATCCTCTGCCGCAACTGCCGCCGTACAAACCGGACAATCGACAGAATCAGTTTCCGGTGACAGATAGAATTTCGGGACAGGGGTTAAATTTACCCAGCTTTGCTTCTTTGACTCAAAAAGAAATTCTTTATATTGCGGCGCAAATTAAACTGGCAAGGGTTTTTTAAACAGCATCAGGTTGGTAATCGGCAGGAACCAGGGCAAGCGGTAATGCTTGATTAAAGTGAATTTTTGAGCAAATAATTTAAGGATTTTTTCCGAGCGGAAATTATTCAGAGTGACTTGGTTTTCCAGTTCGGCTTTAATGCCAAATAATGATACGACCGGGTAAAGTTTTTGTCTTAAATTTTCGTTGGGAAAAGTAATTAGCAATTTTCCTCCCGGCTTTAAAACTTTAGCGGCGCCGGCAACAAAAAGAGGCAATTTAGTGATGTGTTCAATTACTTCGGTGGCCAAAATAATGTCAAAAGTATCCGGCTTAAACGGCAGCTTGGTGGCGTCGGCCACGCGTAACTTAATTTTTAGCGATTGGTCTTTAAGGCGTAGTCTTAATTGTTTGATCGGTTCTTCAATTAGGTCTATGGCGGTAACTTGGGCGCCTTTTTGGGCTAACTTTAAAGTGATATAGCCGGCTTCACAGCCGACGTCTAATAATTTTTTATGGCGGATATTGCCCAATTCCTGAAAAATTTTCTTGACTCTGATTCTTGAGGGGACACCAATTAGCGGATGTTGATAGTAGTCAGCCATCGGTTCATGGATAAATTCCAGCCGGGCAGCTTGCTTATCAGGGAGGGTGATTGTTTTCATTAGAGAAATCTTAGCATATAATAAGCCGATGGCGAGAACAAAACTGTGGTTAATTTTGGTTTTAATCGGCTTTGGACTGATTTATTTTCACAATGCTTGGTTTTATTCGCCCCATTCCGGCTATGATGCCGGGATCCACATGATCTACACTCAGATTATCACTGAGGAAGGACGGATTCCTGTACGTGTCGATACTCCAGAATCCTATAATCCGCCGGCGTTTTATTTCCTCTCCGGCCAATTGGCCAGGATTTTTTCTCCTTACTTTGGTGGTAATTTACTCGACGCTTTAAAAAGCTGGCAAATATTGATTGCTTTACTGATGCCGCTGATCGGTTACTTATGGTATGACATTTTTGTATTTCTGAATCCGAAAAGGGCCAAATGGGGTTTATTCTATTTAGTTTGGTTGTTATCGATCCCGGTAGTTTTAAAAATGGCGCCAATGTATAACATTGAAACACCCCAGTTAATTTTAGGCTCAGTGATTGTTTGGTATTTTATTAAACACGTTTTACCTAAGCCGGATATTAATAAGTATATGATTTTAGGCATATTTGGCGGAATAATCTTGTCGTTTAGGATTATGTCGATATCTCTGATTTTAAGTTTAATTTTTTTGACTTTAATTCTTTATTGGGTGAAGGGAATTTCCCTTAAAAGACTTCTGATTTACGGTTCAATTTTCATAGGCGTAATGGTGGGTATTGGCGGGCAGTATTACTATTTTTATCGCAATGAAGGGGTGTTTGACAGCGGCGAGAACGTGGCCGAAAACAGAAAGACGCCGTTTTTCCAAAGGCAGCCAAAAAGTTTTTATACCGACACTTTTTTCAGGACGATGATGAGGACGCCGATCAGGCCGTATTTCCCCAACCGGTTTATGCCGATTTTTTACTCTACTTTTTGGGGTGATTACTGGAATTATTTCCGCCATCCTCGTTTCCCCTTATCGGCCGAAGAGGAAATTAAGTTTGCCAACGAGACTAATAAGGTTAAAATTTCCAGGGAGCGTTTGACGGTTTTAGCTTGGCAAAACCGGATAAATATTATTTCCACCTTGGTTTTAATCGGGGGGATGATTATTGCCTTTATTGGCACTTTTAAAAAATTTGTCAGGCGTAACCCGTTTAATTATCGTCAGTTGGCCGAGGGGTTTTTAGCCACCTTCTTTGTTGCCGCATTCGTAGTTTTTTTCTGGACCAATATTGAATTTCCCAATACCTATAAAGGCGACACCATTAAAGCTTCTTATGTTTTATATGCCATTCCGGCCTTAGTTTATTTCGGAGTCAGGTTTTTGATGGGGCTTAGTAGGCGGCGATGGTTGCTGGTACCAATTCTTTCAATTATCGGCATCTCGATTATCTTTAATCTTCACTTCGGATATTTTTAAATATGAGATTATCAGTAATTTTGCCAACTTATAACGAGGCCGGCAATATTGGCAAATTGATAAAATCGATTAACTCCCAGGATGATTTAAAAAAATATAGTAAGGAATTTGTGGTCGTGGATGACGGGTCGCCTGATGGTACTGCCGCCGTTGTAAAAAAATTAATTCAAAAAAGATTGCCGATAAAATTAATCGAGAGGCAAAAAACTCACGGATTAGCCACCGCGATTTTAACCGGAATCCGGCAGGTAAAGGGCAAAGTAATTATTTTGATGGATACGGATTTTAATCATCGGCCGGAAGACATTGCCAGGTTGCTCGAGCCGATTATCAAAAAACAAGCGGATTTGGTGATCGGTTCCCGCTACATTCCCGGCGGCGGGATGCACCAAACCGAAGCCAGTCGCTGGCAGTACTTCCTGAGTAAGTGGGGTAATTATTTTGTCAATCGCTGCTGGCTCAATCTGCCGGTCCACGAAAGCTTGAGCGGTTTCATCGTGGTCAAGCGAGCGGTTCTGAACAAATTGCCGGTAAAATCGATTTTCCGGGGATACGGAGAATACTGCATCAGATTGCTTTATTATGCCTGCCGTAAAGGATTTAAAATAAAAGAAGTCCCGGTAATGTATGGTTTAAGAAAATACGGGGTCAGTAAAAGCTCTCTTAAACGGATGATCTATTATTACTCAAAAACCGCTTGGCAGTTGCGTTTTTCATGAAACAAGCCCTGATCATTACCGATGACATAGTTAAGGTACAATTATTGACCGGCCTCATAGGCAAGGTTTACTCCCGCCTATCTTGGTTTTGGCTCAAAATAACTCTGGGTTTAACGGTTTGGTTTTGGAAATTTTTTTATCAGGTGAGCGTTTTGACCTCCGGCTGTTTCAAATTTAAAGGGGCTCGAGTTTTTGAATATAGCCGGGAACTGGCAAGGTTAGATTATGCCGGAAATCGTCTGGAGTATTGGCAAGAGACAGATAAAATTCTCCAAAAACTTAAGCTGAAACCTAGTCATAGCCGCATTTTTTCTACCCGACTGTGTATCTATTTGGCTTATAATTATTATGTTTATGCTTCAGTGGAAAAAAAGATAATTGCCGAACTCCGGCCTGATAAAATCGTTAGATTTACCGGTTGGGGCTGGAGCCGGATAAATCGCCGCTTATTTACTTGGCTGCTTGATCGGGAATATCGGAAAAAATTCGACCTGTTTTTGTACCAAAGCCGAAAACCACCGCGACCATTAAAGAGGCGCGGAAGAGTGATGCTCCTAAGCTTGGATTTTTATCGACATCTGAAAGTCCTGATGCCGCTTTACCTAAAGTTAAAATCGAAAGGGAACTGCCCGCTTTTTATTACCGATATCAAAAACCCGACTACGGCTTTAGGCAATTACCGTGTCAAGGGCGGTTATTTATTTTTAGCCTCGTTTTTACCCAGCGCTCCGGACTTGGCTAAAGAATATTCCGTTGAGGCCAATAAGTTGTTGTGTAAGTTTAATCAGCCCTATAGGCCCTTAATTTTTTATAGTCTGATTTTGAGCCGGCTTTATCTTCAGGCCGCAAGGAATCTTTTTTCCGAACTCAAGCCCAAACAACTGATCGTCGCTTCTGATTTGCGTTATCTGGAAAACTCTTTGGCGGCTGTTGCCCGAGAAAATCAGGTTGCCTCACTTTTGGTTTCCCCTAACGTTTTATTGGACTTAGCCGAGGTTAATCGTTTCGACACCACCAACATAATCGCTTTACCTGGGCAATACGTTAAGAATCAATTAATCCGCCACGGTTTACCAGCGAGCAGGTTAAAAGTTACTGGAGATTTGCAGTCGGTGAATCAGGCAAAATTTACCAAAAAACAAGTTTTTGAGCGGCTGGGGATAAAAGATCTAAATAAAAAGCTGATTCTGCTAATTTCGTTTCGGCCCAACTGGCTGATCCCTTTAGCGGAAAAGCGCACCTTTGTTGTTTGGTCAAGCTTAGCCGTTAAAGAAATTAAAGACGCTGTCTTGGTGGTTAAACCGCACCCGACAGAAAAGCGTTATCGGGTCATTGATGAATTAAAACTGTGGGGAATTACTAATGCCCGCGTGGTTGACAATCAGAAATTGGAATTGGTGGATTTGCTGTCTGTTGCCAGCGTTGTCGTGCAAACTTGGTCGATGACCATCTTCGAAGCGATCGCCATGAGTCGGCCGGTAATTTCGGTTAATCCTTTCTCTAAAGATTATAAAAAATTTCTGCCAATGATTGCCGGCGGGGCAATCGAGGTTAACGATCAATCAGATTTAATCCGCTGGCTCAAGATATTAATAAACCCAAGGCATTCCAAAACACAGAGACAGTTAATTGCGGCAAGGCAGGCATCGAGACGGTTTCTTAGAAAATCTGATGGGCGGGCGGTAGACAGAACGGTTAAACTTATTGCTTAAAAAAATACAGGCTTCCGGGCCAAATATCATTTCTGATTTCCGTTAACTGATAAAGACTCGGTTTTAACTCCAGCGACTTTAGGTTATTTTCGTCAATGACAAACAAGGTTGATTGTGCCAACCATTGATCTAGCATTGCTTGATTCCAAAAACCCAGCCCGGCGACCGTATTCGTGTCTGAAGCGGGTTTAAAAAAATTGGCACTATTAATTAGCGGATAGTAACTGATCCTTCCGGCTAAGTATAAACTCATCGGTTCAGTCAGCCAAATAATATTTTTCTCTTCGGCAATAATTGGTTTCAGTGCCTGAGCAGATATTGATAACTGGCTGATGGTGTCAACCCGATTGGGTAGTTGAAATAGGCTGGCAAAAGGCAGTCCCAAAAGAGCCAATAATAGCCAGAAGGAATAGATTTTATTTTTTATCGGCGGCAGGTTGGCGACGATAATTATCGCTACTAAGGGGAAAATATAAGAGAAATAAGGAATAATTGCCCGTGGGCTCAAGTTAGCGGCAGACCAGCCATGTGCCAGTAAATTAAAACCGGTGATAATTAATAATAACCGCCAGCGACTATCTTTTGACCAAAGCCTGTTAGTTTTCCAGCCATGATAAATAGACAAAAGCCCAGCCAATCCAAAGCTAAAAAATAAACCGCCGAATTCTTTAATTGCCTGCCAATATTGAGCCGGACTGAAGTCATATTTAATCCAGTTTGAATCGAGTACTGCTTTTTCAGCCGGAGAAATCGGCAAGATCCAGCTGATTCCGGGTAAGTTTTTTAAAACGTTTACGACTCCGGTCCAGCCTGGAATTAAAAATAACCCCAAAATGCCCAGACTGATTAAGTAATTTATCAATAATTCTTTAATATTTTTACGAAAGACGAGAGCGAGCCAAAACCAATAAATGATTAAAGTGAATAAGAAATTTTCCCGGACAATGAAGCTTAAAGTGAAAGCCACAGTCGCCCAGCGATAACGGTTGGCGTATAAAAAGTAAAAACCTAAAACTAAGGTCAAGGCGGCCAAAGATTGAGGCACGGCTGCGGAGTAATATAAAATTGCCAAAGGTGCCAAGGATAGAACAGCCAAAATGGAGGTTTTTGGATTAATTTTTTTTGCCAGCAAGTAGGTAAACCAAAGTACGATGGTTCCAGTTAAAAACGACTGGATTCTGGCAATTAAAAGATTAGGTCCGAAAATTTTTTGGCCCAAACCATACCACAGTAAACCTCCCGGCATATGCTGGTAGAAGAATTCCGGCGTCGAATAATAACCGACTTGGCCGGTAGTTATCAGCCAGCCTTTGATTAAGTATTTGGCTTCGTCAATGTAAGTGATGTTGTAAAAAATGCCGTAAATGCCGATGACTAGCCAAAGAGCGACTGCCAAAAGGTTTAACCGTTTCATACCCGGGCAGTTAAGCCGCCATCGATGACGATATTGGCGCCGGTGACGTAGCTTGACAGATCCGAGGCCAAATACAACAGTGTGCCGGAAATCTCGTTTTTATTGGCCATACGGCCCAGCATGGTTTTGGACGAATATTTTTTGACAAAGTTTTCGTCCTGATTGTCAAAAATGCCCCCGGGGGTAACGCAGTTGACCCGGATTTTGGGCGCGTAGAGAGAGGCAAAATACTTGGTCAAGGCAATCACGCCGCCCTTGGAGGCGGCATAGCCAGCCGAAACCCCCATGGGTTTACCGGCGTATTCGGCTTGCTCATACATGGACCAATCCGGGCCGACCAAGCCGTAAATCGAACTGACGTTAATGATTGATCCTTCTTCCATGGCGTTGCCGACGATTTGGCAGCAATTATAAGTGCCGGTCAAATTGACTTTGATGATTTGGTCCCAATCAGTGGCGTACTTGCCGGTCGCCCCGGCATTGTTGACTAAGACGTCGATTTGGCCATAATCATTCAAGATTTTTTTTACAGCTGAATTGATAGAATTTTCGCCGGTGACGTCCAGTTCTTTTATATCCGTGGCAATCACTTTAGCGCCCGCGGCAGTAAAAGCTTTAACGTGCTCCGGTCCCTGAATACCGGCGGCTCCGGTGATTAAAACGACTTTACCTTCTAAATTAAAAATCGACTTTGACATATTTCTCCTTTAATAAAAATTCGGCGAATTTAAAATCCATTTCCGTATCTATGTGCACCGAGCGTTCGGGCGGCATCACGACCGTTTTAGTCTTTGGCGTAAAAATCTTGCCGGTGGCAATAATTTCTTTCTTGATTGCATAAACGCCGGCGTTTAACTGATAAACTTGGGGTGCTTCCTGCCGCCTGGTAACCGGTTGCTCCTGTTTTATCAGCGGGTACTGCCAATAATCTTTTGACCCAATCGTTCCCATAATAAAGTAGGGGTTGTGTTCGGACTCAGTCACGGTGACGACCGAATCAGTTTCCGGTTCCTTAATTTTTTCAAGGCAAGCATCGATATCTTGGACTAAGCGAAACGGAGACGTCGGGTCTAGAAGGACGATTAAATCGGCAGAGTTGGCTTTGAGAGTATGTTGTAAAACCTTGATCATCGGCGTGTCGTCTTGTGCCAGTTCTGCCGGCCGGTTGATGATTTCAGC
>Ga0209343_10002139_pt1 | contig 25783 bp, 22 predicted proteins | sample RifCSPlowO2_02_FD_184026 | JGI IMG/M metagenome (GOLD analysis project Ga0209343, IMG submission 184026) | Groundwater microbial communities from Rifle, Colorado - Rifle CSP2_plank lowO2_0.2 (SPAdes) (version 2) | ecosystem: Environmental > Aquatic > Deep subsurface > Groundwater | place... | reverse complement strand
TATCAGAGCCCTCGGCTGGGTGGCGAAGCGACGGCCGTGCTCCGAAGCGACGTCGAACGGGGTTGGCGGCGAGGCGACCTGGTCGAAGCGTTCATTGCGCTTGTTCAGGCGCGGGGGCCAGACTAACGCTGGCGTGGGACATCGGCGAGGCGCGGAGCCAACTGTCCAGGTCCCTCTTTCGCTGGACCTTCGCGCGCGCTCATCGAATCAACCCGCCCGGCTGCGTGCCCGCGATGAAGGCTTCGATAATTGCCCCCGGACTTTCCGCGTCGGCCACCGCGCCGCTGGCGCGGTCGACGGGCACGAAGACAATGTTTCCCGGGGTTTCGAACTGTGGCGGATTAGCCTTGTCGGGTCTGCCGTCGATGTAGGCACGCATGAATTCGGCCCAGATCGGCAGCGCGGCCTGCGCGCCGGTTTCGTTGGCGCCGATCGACTTCTTCTCGTCGAGCCCCGTCCACACACCGACCGTGATCTCGGGGTCGAAGCCGATGAACCAGGCGTCGGTGTTCTCGTCCACCGTGCCGGTCTTGCCACCGAGCGGCCAGTCGAGTCCGGCGGCGGTGACGCCGCCGGCGGCCGTGCCCCGCTGTACCACGCCGCGCAGCAGGTTCAGCATGACGAACGCGGTGTCGGCGCGAATGACGTCCGACGCCTCGGGACGATTTTCCTCGAGCAGGTTGCCGTCGCGGTCCATCACGTTCAAGACCTCGAACGGCTTCATTCGCACGCCCTGATTGGGAAACACCGAGTAGGCGCTGGTCACTTCCAGGAGCGTTCCGTCTCCCGCGCCGAGCGCGATCGGCAGGTAGGGCCCGAACTCCTGCCCGAACCCGAAGCGCGTTGCGTAGGCGAGCACGCTCTTCGGCCCGAGCATGTCCATCATCTTGATCGCCGGGACGTTGCGAGACTGTTCGACTGCGCGCCGCACCGTCGTCGGGCCCTCGAATTTATGATCGTAGTTCTGCGGGCTGTAGATGTTGCCGAGTCCGTCAGGAAATTCGACCGGTGCGTCAAGCAGCACGGTCGCCGGCGTGAACCCGCGGTCGATCGCGGTCGTGTAGACGATGGGTTTGAACGTCGAGCCGAGCTGCCGATACGCCTGGACCGCGCGGTTGAACTTGCTCCGGGCGAAGTCCCAGCCGCCGACCATCGCGCGAATCTCGCCTGTCCGGTTGTCGATGGCGACGAGCGCGCCCTCCACGATCGGCGTCTGCTCGAGCGCCACGGCGAGCGTCGACATGGCATCGTCGACGTTTCTGACTTCCACGTTGATGAGGTCGCCGGGCTTGAACAGCTCGGCCGCCGTTGCCCGGCGCGTCCAGAGGCGGCCGTCGCTCGAGATGAGCCCTTCGCGCGTCAGGTCGGCATGGTAACGGCCGATTTGCAGGCGCGCTGCGCCGGCCGGCGCCGGCTTCCCGATGGCGGTGACGACCGCGGGGACGACGTCGCCGACGCGAATGGGCCTGTTCCAGCGATCCTCCTTGAAGTCGCCAAGCAGCTTGCCATCCGCCAGCACATTGCGCATCGGACCGCGGAAGTAGCCGTGGCGCTTGTCCAGCCGGCGGAGGCCTCGTGCCACCGCGCGGTTTGCAGCCTCCTGCAGTCTGACGTCCAGCGTCGTCTTCACCGTGAGGCCGCTCTCGTACAGCTGCTTGGCGCCGTACCCCGACTCGAGATGCTGGCGGACTTCCTCCAGAAAGTACGGCGCGATCGATCGCCCCTGTTGCTGAGGCGGCTGCTCGCGCACCACGATCGACCGGGCCTTCGCCTCGTCGGCCTGCGCCTGCGTGAGGTAGCCCTCGTCGGCCATCCGCTGGAGCGCGTAGTTGCGGCGGCCCGTGGCGGCATTGCGATTCACGAACGGGCTCTGACGCGCAGGTGATTGAAAAATGCCAGCCAGCAGCGCGGCTTCCTCGAGCGTGACGCTGTTCGCCGACTTGCCGAAGTAGAGCCTCGAGGCCGCCTCGACGCCGTACGTGCCGTGGCCAAGGTGCATCTGGTTGGCGTAGAACGTCAGGATTTCACGCTTCGTGTAGCGCTTCTCGATCTGAATCGCGACAATTGCTTCCTTGATCTTGCGCTCGAGGTTGATGTCGCCGGCTCTGAAGCCCACCACTTGCGGAAACAGATTGCGCGCGAGTTGCTGAGTCAGCGTGCTGGCGCCGGCCGGTCGCCCGAGCGGGCGGCCGGCAACCTGGTCTTCGACCGCCTGCAGCAGGTCCCGAATCAGCGCAATCGCGATGCTGGGGATGCTGAGGCCGAAATGGCGGTCGAAATCGCCGTCTTCGGCGGCGACGATGGCCTGCCGCAGGTGCGGGGCGATGTCGTCGTAACCGATCTCGACGCGGCGTTCGGTCGCGAACTCGCCGATGAGCTGCCCGTCGCGCGCGCTGACGCGCGTAATCGTGTTGGGCGCGTAGTCGTCGAGCGACGAGATTTCGGGAAGGTCACCGGCGTACGCAAACAGTACGCCGCTGACCACGCCGAGCGTCGCGGCCACGACAAACAACGCGATCACGGCCGCGTGGCGCGCGTACCGGATCACGAACTGCGCGCGCGTCCTCCGTCGCTCGCGCGTGGTCCGTCGCGGGGCGCCGGCCTTCGGTCGTTCCTGCACGCCTCAGTGTACCAAAGGACGAACGACTATCGACTAACGACTATCGACTACGGATGTCTCTGCCTCGCTCCGCCCCCGCCAGAACCTGAGCTGGATCGCGCTCCGGAACCGGCACCTGTGCCGGCACTCGACCGGCCGCCGGTGCCTGAGCCGGCACTCGATCGGCCGCCGGAGTCGCTGCCCGACGGCCGGCTGCCCTCGGACCCGCCGCGCGGTGCGGCCGCACCCTGCCCACGGTACGCGGGTGTCGAGCGCTCTCGTGCCGCGGGCGCTGAGGAACGGTTTTCAGACTGAGGCTCGGTTCGCGACGGCTGGGATCTGCCACGGGTTTCGCCGTATCCGGACCAACGCGGTCCTGGCGAGCGGGGCTGAGCGTTGCCGGGCAGTTCGATCTGCGGCCGAACCGGATCCGCCGGCCGCACCGCACGCGGCGTCGAGGGCCGCGTCACCTCAGCGCCGGGTGTCGTCCACGTCGGAACCCCGTCGCGGCCTCGTGGTGCGGCGTCTGGATTGCGCTGCGGCGACGCGTTCGGATTTCCCCGCGGAGCGGCATCGCTGGCGGCGGGTGTCCGCGGGTTCGGACGTGGGGTGGCCTGCGGAAGCGGTTGTCTGAGCCATCCGTCCGCCTGCTGACGGCGCTGCGCGTTGGGCGTCGTCCGATCGAGGGTCGGTACGCTGCCCAGCGTGGGCGTATCCTCGACCCTCGAAGGCTGGCGTGGCACGGCCCATCTGCCACCGGCATTTTCGCTGCCAGCAGGTCGGTTGCCGACGGGCGACTGCTGGCCAGGGCTAGCCGTTTGCGGCCCAATGGCCGACCGAGGATTGCGGTTTGGCGATCGGCCTTCGGCCGCTCGGCCACCACCGACTTCAGCCGGCTGACCGACGACTGGCGACCGGCGACTGGCGGCTAGCGGCTGGCGACTGGAGACAGGAGACTGCTGAGTCCCGAGCGCTCGCGGCTCCGCCACGGCTCCTGCACGTGCCCCCGCAACGCCGCTCGCATTTCGCGGCACGGCGTGCGTCGGCGGTGGCAGAACGGGCGCCCGACCGCTTGTCAGCCGCGGCAGGTCGCCGCCCAGCCGCCGCGAATCCACGGCCCACCGTCTTACGTGATCGCGTCCAAAATTTGATCGAGGGACGACCGTCCAGCCGGCCCACGAACTGCCGACGTGTACCGAGAGCCCGAACACCGGTCGGTTGTCGAAGCCGAGCGGGCACCAACTGACGTAGCCCGGGGCTGCGCCCCACGACACCCAGGCCGATGCCCAGCGGCGTTCAGGAATCCAGTACCAGCGGCTGCTCGTGTAGCCCCATCGCCCGTAGTGGTGCGTCGGCCACGACCAGACGTCGAAGCCTATCCACGTCCAACCGTATGGCTGCACCGCCGACCAGTAACCGTCGAAGTACGGGCGCCAGTCTTGGGCGACCGCGGGGTACCACACGTAACCGTAGGGCGCTTCGTACTGCCAGGTGCCGTTCCGATCGAACGTTCCGCCGTACACGCGCAGGTCCTCCGGCAAATACCGCGCCGACGCCGCGGCGCCGGCACGCTCGACGCGCCGCGCTTCGGCCCATCGATCGAAGGCATCGAATCGCGCCGAGTTGAACGTTTGCGCAGGCGTGGGCGCGAGGGTGTCGCGAGCCAGCGACCGCTCGCCGGCGCGAACGGCGGTCGATCCGCGCTCGGTCGTGAGCGATGCCCAGCCGCGCAGCACCGCGAGCTCGGTCTCCACGCCAGAGGGGCCCGAGAAGAGCGCCACTCGGAACTCGCCGGGGCCGTCGGTCACGACCGACGCGACCGTTGTGTCGATCTGATAGCGCACGGCTTCCGACGGGTTGTCCGCTCCGGCCACGCGCAAGAGCGTGCGTCCCGCCGTCATCCGCACGAGTGTCGGCGACAGCAGATCGATCGCTGTGAATTCGTCGACGTCGAGCGAGGAGCCATCGGGGAAGATGATCTCGACTCGTCCCGCTTCGGTGCGCAGCCGGTCGCCCGTGACAAAGGGCACGCCACCTGCGGCATCTTCGATCTCTCCCTCGCGCTCGAGTGTTGCGCGGCCGTCGACGATCGCCAGGTGCGCCGGCGCTTGCGCCGCGTCTTGGGCAAAGACAACGGGCGAAGGGCCGACACAGACGGCGACGAGCGTAACGGCGTACTTCAAGAATCGGAATCGGGGATGGGGTAGCCCATGTGGACCCATGTTCCGGCCTCGGTTCGTGGCAGGACTGGCTGGCACTGAAATTATACACCAGTGGTGTCAGAGTGGGGTCAAACCCCACTCTGACCCGCTTTACAATAGAGCACTCAACTTTTATACTTGAGTCGGTATCATGTTGGCTTTCAACTCTGAGCGGTTTCCCGCGAAGGACGTCCCATGAGCAAAATCATTGGTATCGACTTGGGTACCACCAATTCGGTGGTTGCGGTGATGGAAGGCGGCGAGCCCGTCGTCATCACGAATCCGGAGGGCGGTCGTCTGACGCCCTCGGTGGTGGCGTTTGCCAAGACGGGCGAACGACTCGTCGGCCAGGTGGCGAAGCGTCAGGCGGTCACCAACCCCGAGAACACGGTCTTCTCCATCAAGCGGTTCATGGGTCGGAAGTACGACGAGGTGTCCGAGGAGATGAAGATGGTGCCGTACCAAGTCGTGCGCGCCAGCAACGCCGATGCGCGCGTGACGGCGAACGGCAAGGAACATTCGCCGCCGGAGATCTCCGCGATGATTCTGCAGAAGCTCAAGCAGGCAGCCGAGGAGTACCTCGGGCAGCCGGTCCAGAAGGCGGTCATCACCGTGCCGGCGTACTTCAACGATGCGCAGCGCCAGGCCACCAAGGACGCCGGCCAGATTGCCGGCCTCGAAGTGATGAGGATCGTGAACGAGCCGACTGCGGCGGCGCTGGCCTACGGCCTCGACAAGAAGAAAGACGAGACGATTGCGGTGTACGACTTCGGCGGTGGCACGTTCGACATCTCGATTCTCGAGGTCGGCGAGGGTGTCGTCGAAGTGAAAGCGACCAACGGCGACACGCACCTCGGCGGCGACAACCTCGATCAGCGGATCATCGAATGGATCGCCGCCGAGTTCAAGAAGAGCGACGGCATCGATCTCAGCAAGGACCGGATGGCGCTGCAGCGCCTGAAGGAGTCGGCGGAGAAGGCCAAGATGGAGCTCTCCACCGTGATGGAGACCGACATCAACCTTCCCTTCATCACGGCGGATCAGTCCGGGCCCAAGCATTTGCAGATGAAGCTGACGCGCGCCAAGCTCGAGCAGCTCGTCGACGATCTGCTGCAGAGGACCGTCGGGCCGACCAAGCAGGCGCTGGCCGACGCGGGACTCGATCCCTCGAAGATCGACGAGGTCGTGCTGGTCGGCGGATCCACGCGCATGCCGAAGGTCCAGCAGATCGTCAAGGAACTGTTCGGCAAGGAGCCGCACAAGGGGGTCAACCCGGATGAAGTGGTCGCCGTCGGCGCCGCCGTCCAGGCGGGCGTGCTGGCCGGCGATGTCAAGGACCTGCTGCTGCTCGATGTGACGCCGCTCTCGCTCGGCATCGAGACCATGGGCGGCGTCATGACGACGCTGATTCCACGGAACACGACTATCCCGACGCGCAAGAGCGAGATCTTCTCGACGGCGTCCGACAGCCAGACGAGCGTCGAGGTCCACGTGCTGCAGGGCGAGCGCTCACTCGCGCGCGACAACCGCACGCTCGGCAAGTTCCACCTGATCGGCCTGCCGCCGGCGCCGCGGGGCGTCCCGCAGGTCGAGGTGACGTTCGACATCGACGCGAACGGCATCGTGAACGTGTCGGCCAAGGATCTCGGCACGGGCCGTGAACAGAAGATCACCATCACCGCGTCGAGCGGCCTCAGCAAGGACGAGGTTGAGCGGATGATGAAGGACGCGCAGTCGCACGCCGACGAGGACAAGAAGCGCAAGGATGAGATCGAAGCGCGCAACAGGGCGGATCAAGCGGTCTACGGCGCCGAGCGGTTCCTGAAGGACACCGGCGACAAGCTGCCGGCGGGCGATCGTCAGGCCATCGAGACCGCGGCCGAGTCGCTGAAGAAAGCGCTCGAGTTGAACGATGCGGCGGCGATTAGCCGCGCGATGGACGAGCTCACGCAGGCGCAGCACAAAGCGGCGGCGAGTCTGTACCAGCAAGCGTCGGCGGGCGGCGGTGGAGCAACGCCCGGCGGATCGTCGGCGGGCGGGGCCGCGCCGTCCGGCGCCTCGGCCGGTACGGGCCAGTCGGCTTCCGGCGGCGGCGACGTCATCGACGCGGAGGTCGTCGACGAGGGGAAACAGTGACTCGCGAATTTGAGGATTTGAGGAGTTGAGGAATTGAGGATTTGGCAGGATCCTCAGATCCTCAAGTCCTCAAATGCTGAGCGCTGATGGATTTCTACATCCTTTTGGGTCTCGAGCGCGCCGCGACGCTGGGCGACATCAAGCGCGCGTACAAGCGGCTTGCCCGGAAGTTCCACCCCGACATCAACCCCGGCGATCGTCTGGCGGCATCGCAGTTTCATCGGATCGCCGAGGCGTACGAGACGCTGAGCGATCCGGATCGCCGACGGCGCTATGACACCGCCGGACACCTGGCGCCGGCGGCCGAGCCGAGCACCTTCGGGTTCGAAGGGTTCGATTTTTCGGTCAGCGTCAGCGGATCGTCCGCTCCGACATTCGGCGATCTGTTCGCCGATGTCTTCGATCAGCGTGCGCGGCACCCCGAAGGAGGCGCGCCCGAGCGAGGCGCCGACCTGCATCACGCCATCACCCTTCGCTTCGAAGACGCCATGCGCGGCGGTCAACGTGTGATCACGATTACGCGGCAGGAACACTGCCGTGAGTGCGGCGGCACGGGGCGGCTCGAGACCCCGGAGCGGCGCTGCCTGCAGTGCCACGGCGCGGGCATCGTCAAGTCGGTGCGCGGGCACATGGTGTTTTCGAAACCCTGCGCGCACTGCCGCGGTGCCGGGCGCCAAGCCGACACGCGCTGCCCGTCGTGCGGCGGGCAGCAGACCGAGATGCGCGCCGAGGCGCTGACCATCAATGTGCCCGCGGGCCTTGGCGACGGCGCGCTCATGCGGGTGCCGGGCAAGGGCCACGCCGGACCTCGGGGCGGACAGCCGGGTGACCTGCAGGTCACGGTCCACGTCGAGCCACATCCGCTCTTCCGGCGGGAAGGCGACGACCTGCACCTCGTCGTCCCGGTCGCCGTGCATGAAGCGGCGCTCGGCGCCAAGCTCGACGTGCCCGCGCTCGAGGGTCGCGCGCGGCTGCGCGTGCCGCCGGGCACGCAGTCGGGCCAGCGCTTTCGACTGCGCGAGCGAGGCGTGCCGTCGGCGCGAGACGGCCGGCGCGGCGATCTCGTCGTCGAAGTGCGCTTGGTGCTGCCACGAATCCTCGATGAGCGTTCGAAGGAGCTGCTGCGGGAGTTCGGGCGGATCAACGACGAGGATGTCAGGAGAGAGCTGAACAGGGAACGTAGCAATTAATTACAGATATCCATGAAGAAGTCCGGGAAAGCCTACTACATGATCAGCGCGGTGGCGCAGAAGTACAACATCCACCCGCAAACGTTGAGGCTGTACGAGCGCGAAGGCCTGCTCAAACCATCACGCACCGAGGGCAACACGCGCTTGTACTCTGAAGAAGACCTCGAGCAGCTCGAAACGATTCTGTCACTTACCCGAGACTTGGGCGTCAACCTCGCGGGCGTCGAAATCATTCTCAACATGCGCCTGAAGGTCGAGCGCATGCAGCACGAAGTCAACGAGTTCATGGAGTACGTCAAGCGTGAGCTGGCGCGCGGCATCGATGACTGGGAGCAACGCCTGTCGACCGCACTCGTCAAGTCGAAGCCGACAGATTTAGTGCGAACCACCAATACAGAAAGTGAAAAGTTAAAAGTCAAAAGTTAAAAAGGACAATAACGCTGCAGAGTCCTTCTAACTTCTCACTTCTAACTTCTAACTTTTGGAGTATTCTCTCTCTCGTGTCCCGGCGCTACGCGGCAAGTGGAGACGATGCGAGCACGCTCGCTGCCTACCTGCGGGAGATCGCGAAGCTGCCGCGGATCACGGTTGACGAAGAACGCGCGCTCGGCGCGCGCATCCGGCTCGACAAGGATCAGGCCGCGATTTCTCAGCTGGTCGAATCCAACCTCCGGTTCGTGGTCAGCTATGCAAAGCGGTACCGCGGTCTCGGCGTCTCGTTGATCGATCTGGTCCACGCCGGCAACCTCGGGCTGATCGAGGCGGCGAAGCGGTTCGATCCGTCCAGGAACGTCAAGTTCATCACGTACGCCGTCTGGTGGATTCGCGAAGCGATGGTCCACGCGTTGTCGGACCAGGCGCGCGCCGTCTCGTTCCCGCCCAAGCTGCTTGGCGAGGTGGGCCTGCGTGCCGACGACGTGTCGTTGAACGAACCGGTGTCGGCCGATGGGTCACGGCGGCTCGGTGACACGCTGGCGCAGGACCAGGTGCCGCCGGTCGAAGACGAGATGATTCATCGGGCCAACCTCGACGAGTTGGCCTCGGCGCTCGGCGATCTCAACGGCAAGGAGCGCGAGGTCGTGCGGCTGCGCTTCGGCTTGGAAGACGATGAGCCGCGGACATTGCAACAGGTCGGCGATCACCTGCACCTGTCGCGCGAACGGGTGCGCCAGATCGAGTCGCGCGCCAAAGACAAGCTGCGCCGCTCGGCGAAGCTCAGGAGTCACCTGAATTGAGGTCTGGTGGGTCCGGTAGCCCTTCCCCGACCTTCCATGCGAGTGAGCGTTGATGCCCTGCATGTTGTGTGACGACACGGGCTGGAGAACCGCGCAGGTGGGAGACGCCGTGGGAGACGCCGCCCCCGGTTCGGGCGTCCGTCAGGTGGTGCGATGCGACTGCTGGCGCGAGAATGCCGCTCACCAGCGGCTCGTCGGCGCGAATATCCCGCGCCGGTACCAGCACTGCACCATCGCGAACTTCACGGCGTACAACGAGTCGCTCGAGCGCGCCGCGGCGCAGGCACGCCGCGTGGCCGCCGCGTTTCCTGCCGTGACGCAGGGACTCTTTCTCGAGGGGCAGCCCGGCGTCGGCAAGACGCACCTGGCGGTGGCGGTGCTCAAGCAGGTCGTCGAGACCGCCGGCGCGCGCGGTCTCTTCTACGACACGCGTGATCTGCTCCGCGTGATCCGCAGCACGTACGACCCGTCGATCCGCACGACCGAGCTCGACATCCTCCGGCCGGTCATGTCGGCCGACCTGCTGGTGCTCGACGACCTTGGCGCCGAGAAAACCTCCGAGTGGGTCGACGAGACGATGAATCTCATCGTGAACACCCGGTACAACGAGCGGCGGCTGACCATCCTCACGTCGAACTACCCGGATATCCCCGACGATACGGACCCCAACTCGCTCCTGTTCCGCATCGGCGGCCGCATGCGCTCCCGCTTGCACGAAATGTGTGAGTTCGTCGTCATGGACGGCGCCGATTATCGCGAGCTGCCCGACAACGGCGGCGTCGACGACCTGATGACGATGTGGAAGATGCGAAGAAAGGCGCTGCCGTTGCCGGGGCGCGCCGGCCGCCAGGCCCGCGCCCAGTTGCGCGATGGCAGGGCCGACCTCAAATGGCCGGGGGGAAGGGCGGGGAGCTAGTGTCATCCCTTGGTTTGTATCTGCACATTCCGTTCTGTTCCGCCATCTGCAACTACTGCAATTTCAATCGTGGCCTCTTCGATGCGGCGCTCAAGTTGCGTTACGTAGACGCGCTCGTGCGCGAGATCCTCGGGGCCGGCAAGGAGGGCGGGGAGGCCGGGGGCCCCGAGAGCGGTGAAGCCGACACCCTCTACTTCGGCGGCGGGACGCCGTCCTTGCTCGAGCCAACCGAGGTCGCGCGGCTCATCGATGTGTGCCGGGCCGCGTTCGATGTGGCCCCCGGAGCCGAAGTCACGCTCGAAGCGAACCCCGAAACGGTGTCACTCGATCGGCTCGCGGCGTTTCGTGACGCCGGCGTCAATCGTCTCAGCTTCGGCGTCCAGTCGTTTCGCGACGAGGAGCTCAGGCGGCTGTCGCGGCTGCACGGCGCGGCACGGGCGCGCGATGCCTACAGCGAGGCGCGCCAGGTCGGATTCGACAACGTCAGCCTCGATCTGATGATGTGGCTCCCCGAGCAGCGCGTGGACGAGTGGCTGGTGTCGATCGATGCCGCGATCGAGCTCGGGCCGGAGCATCTGTCGCTCTACCTGCTCGAGGTCTACCCGAACGCGCCGCTCAAGGAGGACATGGCGCGCGCGCGGTGGTCGCAGGCGCCTGACGAGGACGCCGCGGATATGTATCTCGAGGCGATGACGCGGCTCGACGCCGCGGGCTACGAGCAGTACGAAATCTCGAACGTCGCCAGGCCCGGACGCCGTTCTCGCCACAACCTGAAATACTGGACCGACGGCGAATGGCTTGGGTTCGGCTGCGGCGCGCATTCGACCCGGGGCGGCGCGCGGTGGAAGAACGTGTCGGGGACCGACGAATATGTCGCTCGCGTGGAATCCGCGCAGCCGACGGCTGTCGAGGTCCGCCGGCTATCGGCCGATGAACGCCTGGGCGATGCCCTGTTTATGGGCCTTCGGCTGTGCGATGGGGTGGACGAAGCCTCTGTCGGGGGCCGGTACGGCGTGGACGTCCGGCGGCGATACGGTCCGGAGTTGGAGCTTTTTCTCGAAAACGGTGTCCTAACGCGAGATACCGGGCGGCTTCGGTTGACCCGCCGGGGAATGCTGGTGGCCAACGACGTCATGCAGGTTTTCGTGTAGCCCGGACTGCCGGGTTTTCGTACAGCCCCGAGTACGCTAAAGTAACGCCCTTTGAACACCCTTTCGCGAAGGAGGCAGGAATGGTTCGTATCTTCGGGTTGGCCCGTGCACACCGCTCAGGCGTGTTCGCCATCGGTGCTTTGAGTGTTTTGCTGATTGGAGGGCCGCTAATCACTCAGAGCAAGGCCGCATCGCCCGCGCAGGCACCGGCGTCCGCCCCTTCGCCGTTCCTGTTCCCGTCCGGCGCCGCGCTGGTGCTCAACTTCATCAAGCCAGACAAGGCCGCTGAATGGGAAGGGCTCATGGACAAGGTCAAGCTCGCACTGCAGGCGAGCGAGAAGCCCGAGCGCAAAGCGCAGGCGGGTGCGTGGAAGATTTACAAGACGAGCGCGGCCGGCCCGTCCGGTTCGGTGATCTACTTCTGGCGAATCGACGGGGCGCCGGCTGGCGTGGCGTACTCCATGGTGGAGATCATGACCGAGCTTTTCCCGAAGGAGGCTCGGGCCATGTACGAGCAGTACTCGGCGGCGTTCCAGAACCCGCCGGCCATTCAGATTTTCCAGCTCGAGCTCGTGAACGATTTCAGCAAGTAGGAAGAATTGCAGAATTGCAGGAAGGATCTCACGGTTCTCAATCCTGCAATCCTGCAATCCCTCAATCCTTTCTGCAATCCTGCAATTCTGCAATCTGCAATTCTTCTCAGAACTTCAGATTCAGTCCCGCGTACACCCGCTGCACCGTCGATTCGAGCGCCGCGTCGCCGAGTTTGAAAACCCGGTAGTCGAGCCTGAGCCGCACGGGACCGAGCAGTGAAATCTTGACCCCGCCGCCCGTGTTCAGCGCGAAACCGGTCTTCTCGTGCGATCCAAGCGTCTCGCGATAGATCCCGCCGCCGGTCGTGGCGTACGGCTGGAAGCCGAAGATGGCGAACGGCGTCTGCACCAGCACGTTGCCGCTGCCAGTCGTGAGCGCGGGCGCGAGCTGAGTGGGCTCGTCTGGCGTCGACCCGTACTCGAATTCGAAGCCCACGACGAGCAGGCCGACGCCGGCGGCGAAGCCCTGATTATGCCGATTCTTCGGCGTCATGTTCGCGCCGATGAACCCGGTGATGTCGGCGGAGGCCGGCGCCGCGGTCACTCCCGTGAGGATCACCGCCAGTAACGCCGCACGTGCGTTCGTCATGCACCCTCCAAAGACATCTTCCAGGTAGCGAAGCGCGAGTCACGCTCGGAAGTTTTGAGGCGGAGCTTCGCTCCTGCCATAATAGTACGGTTTCCTGGGCGGGCGCGACACGCGGCCGTCAGGCGCGCACGGCGCGTCTGCGTCCCTCGACGATGCTCGCCCTGAGCCAGTCGAAGGGCGCAAGCGACCGAGCCGCCGCCTGCGGCAAAGGCTTCGGCGAGCCTCGCCGGAGCTCGAAGAGCGGAGGCGGGGGTGTGGGGCGGAGCCCACGTGAAGGAGGCGCGCACGGCGCGCCTGCGAGGGCGCGGCCGCGTGGCGGAGGGGTCCCCGCCCTTCGACGAGCTCAGGGCGCCGTGAGCCTGTCGAACGGCGCAAGCGACCGAGCCGGGGTGTGGGGCGGAGCCCCACGTTACTAAGGAGCTCGACATGCAAGGACGCCGTGTCGGAATGGTGTGGGCGGGCATCTGGTCGATCGGCCTGTCGGTCGCCGTCAGCGCCGACACGCTCATCATGCGCGACGGCCGGCGCGTACAGGGCGAGCTCATCGCCATACGCGACGGCGTGATCGAGTTCGAGGGCCAGCGGGGCTTCTTCGGCCGCGAGCGCATTCGCGTGAATCGGGACGAGGTGGCGCGTATCGAGCTCGACGAGTACGAGCGTCCGGGGTCCGACGCAGGGGCCGCTCGTCCCGGCCGGCCTCCGGGTTTGCGCGAACGAGACGTCAACGTGAACGCCGCCTCCGCCTGGAACGACACGGCCGTCACGGTGCGCGCCGGCCAGGAGGTTTACTTCGAGGCCTCCGGCCGTGTGCGGTGGGGCCCCGGACGCCAGGATGGCCCCGGCGGCGAACGCGGCGGTCCTCGAAACGAGGCGCGCCCGATTCCCTCGCGGCCAGCGGCTGCTCTCATCGGCCGTGTCGGCGATTCAGACGACTACTTCTTCATCGGCGACGAAACCGGACCCATTCGCATGCGCGCGGGTGGGCGGCTGTCCCTCGGCGTCAACGATGACATGCTCGGGGACAACAGCGGAGCCTTCAGGGTGACGATCTATTACTGACGCTGGATTTGAGGATTTGAGGACTTGAGAATCTGAGGATTTGGGCGTAAATGGACTTCCGGCCCACGGAAGAACAAGCGCTCCTGCGCCGCAGCGTGCGTGAGTTTGCCGAGACCGAGATCCGTCCCCACGTCCGCGAGTGGGACGACGCACAGCATTTTCCCGTCGAGCTGATGCCCCGGCTGGCCGCCCTCGGCCTGCTCGGCGTGCAGGTGCCCGAGGAATACGGTGGCGCCGGCCTGTCGGCCGTGGACTACTGCATCTGCATCGAAGAGCTCGCCCGCGTCGACCCCGGCGTGGCCCTCTCGGTTGCCGCCCATAACGGGCTCTCGTCGGCGCACATCCTGATGTTCGGGACGGAGGCGCAGAAGAAGAAGTATCTGACGCCTCTGGCCCGAGGCGAGAAAATCGGCGCCTGGGCGCTGACCGAATCCACCTCGGGCAGCGACGCCGCGGGCATGCGCACGACGGCGGTCCGCGGACGCGGGTGCTGGATTCTCAACGGGTCGAAGACCTTCACGACCCACGGCCGCGTCGGCGACACACTGGTGGTGATGGCGGTGACTGATCGCGCTGCCGGCCCCAAGGGCATCTCCGCCTTCATCGTCGAGCGGGGCACACCGGGTCTGAGCGCGGGAAAGAAGGAAGACAAGCTCGGCATGCGCGCGAGCGACACGAGCGAAGTGCGGCTCGACCAGTGCCGCGTGCCGGCCGATCAGCGGCTTGGCGACGAGGGGCAGGGGTTCGTCGACACGATGCAGGTGCTCGATGCCGGGCGCATCGGCATTGCCGCTCTAGCGGTGGGGCTTGCGCAAGGGGCGTTCGAGGCCGCGCTCGGCTACGCGCGGGAGCGGAAGGCGTTTGGCCGGCCCCTTGCCGCATTTCAGGCAATTCAGTGGAAGCTGGCCGACCACGCGACGCGCATCGAAGCGGCCCGGCTCCTGACCTATCGCGCCGCGTTTCTCAAAGACCGACATCGCGGCGCGCGGACGACGCTCGAGTCGTCGATGGCCAAGCTGTACGCGAGCGAGATTGCGGTACGGGCGGCCGAGGACTGCGTACAGATTCACGGCGGATACGGGTTCGTCAAAGACTACCCGGCCGAAAAGTTTTTTCGCGACGTGAAGCTCACCACGATTGGCGAAGGCACGAGCGAGATTCAGCGCCTCGTGATTGCGCGCCAGCTTTTGCGATGACCACGACCTCGCCCACGCTCGCCGAGCGAGTGCTTGCTGGCGACCCGCGCGCCATCGCCCGCGCGATCACGCTGGTTGAGAACGAGGATCCGGCCGGCGCCGAGCTGGTCCGCGCGATCTTCGCGCGCACGGGCCGCGCGTTTCTCGTGGGCATGACCGGCCCGCCTGGCGCGGGCAAGAGCACGCTCGTCGATCGATTGATTGCCGAGCTCCGGAGGCAGGGCCGCACCGTCGGCGTCGTGGCTGTCGATCCCACGAGCCCGTTTACCGGCGGCGCGGTCCTTGGCGACCGGCTGCGGATGCAGACGCACGCGGCGGATGTGGGCGTGTTCATTCGCAGCATGGCGACGCGAGGGCACCTCGGCGGACTGGCGCGGGCGACGAGCGACGCGGCGCTGGTGCTCGATGCCGCCGGCAAGGACGTGGTCGTGATTGAAACCGTCGGGGTCGGTCAGGACGAGGTGGACATTGTCCGCACCGCCGACATCTCCATCGTCACGCTGGTACCCGGCATGGGCGACGAGGTGCAGGCGCTCAAGGCCGGCATCATGGAGATCGCCGATATCTTCGTGGTGAACAAGGCGGACCGCGAGGGCGCGGACCGACTGGTGTCGGCCATCGAGGCGAATCTCTCGCTGCAGCACTACGGCGATGGGGAGTGGCGCCCGCCGATTCTGAAGACGACGGCCACGTCGGGTAGTGGCGTGTCGGAGCTCGCGGCGGCGATCGACGCGTTTCGCGATCACGCCAGTGGCCGAGCGCCGGCGCATGCGAGCGGAGCGCGGGACACGATGGCCGCGCGGCGACGGATTCGCGGCGAATACCGGCTGCGCGAGCTCGTCGCGCGGCTATTCATGTACCACCTGGAGCGCCGCGTGCTGGCGGCGGGCGAGCTCGAGGTGATGGTCGACCGCATCGCGGCGCGCGAGCTCGATCCGTACACAGCAGCGACGGATTTGGTCAATCGCTCAATCCAATTACCCGATGACCCGATGACCCGATGACCCAATTCCTGATCGCATGAAAGCCGTCCTCGACCACATTGGCATCGCCGTGCGGAATCTGGACGCGGCTCTTGCCTTCTACCGCGACGCGCTCGGCCTCGAGGTCGAGGCGCCCGAGGAGGTGCCGTCTGCGCGCGTTCGCGCGCATTTCATTCCAGTCGGGGAAGCGGGAGCCGGACCGAGACTGGAACTGCTCGAAGCCACCGCCGGCGACTCGCCGATTGCCAAGTACCTGGACCAGCGCGGCCCAGGCTTGCACCACATCACGCTTCGCGTCGACGACATCGTCGCCGCCCTCGCGCAGCTCACATTGCGCGGCGCGCGATTGATCGACGAGTCACCGCGTCCCGGCGCCGAAGGGTCGCTCGTCGCGTTCATCCACCCGTCGAGCGCCCACGGCGTGCTGGTGGAGCTGAAGGAAGTCGCAGGTCGCAAGTCGCATGTCGCAAGTCCGTCGCAAGTCGCGAGCGAGTCGCCAGTCGCCAGTCACCAGGCGGCAGCCACGCTTGTAGCGCAGGACTTTAGTCCTGCCTCTCTGGCCTTTCCCACGCCTGCCGTTCTTGCAACCCGGTACGCCTTGGGCGATCTCGAGCTCATCTCGCTGTCTGACGGGTTGTTCCGCGTGGACGGCGGCGCGATTTTTGGGATCGTACCGCGGCCCATGTGGTCGGCCCGGATGCCGCCAGACGAGCGGAACCGCATCCGTCTGGCCATCCGCCCGCTGCTCGTCCGCGGGGTGCGGACGATGCTCATCGATGCGGGGCTTGGCGACAAGCAGGACGAGAAGGCTCAGGAGCACTTCGGCATCGAGCGGGCGAGGCACCTCGATCACGCGTTGGCGGAGGCGGGGGTTCGGCCCGAGGAGATCGACATCGTGCTCGCCACGCACCTTCACCTCGATCACGCCGGGGGGTTCACCGTCCGCGACGCCGCTGGACGCCTCCAGCCGCGCTTTCCGCGCGCGCGGTACGTCGCCCGGCGCGGGGAGTGGGAAGACGCCACGCACCTGCACGACCGGAACCGCGGCAGCTATCGGGCGGACGATTTTCTGCCCCTCGCGGAGGCCGGTGTGCTCGAGCTCGTCGGCGACGACCAGACGATCATGCCCGGCGTGCGTGTGCAGCGAACCGGCGGCCACACGATGCACCACCAGATGGTCTGGATCGAATCGCGTGGGACGCGGGCGGCGTATCCGGCCGACATGTGCCCGACGACCGCGCACGTGCCGGCCGCGTGGATTGCTGGCGTCGACCTGTACCCAGTCGATGCGCTCTTCGCCAAGCAGGCGTTCCTGAAGGAAGTGGCGAAGGGCGACACGCTGGTGTTCTTCGATCACGATCCCGTACTGGCCGCCGGGTACATCGCGATGGAGAACGGCAAGCCGCGAGTCATTCCGGCTCCGAGGTAACCGAGTGTTTGCTTTGTCTGCGAATTCCGAGATCTTCGTCGTGGGTCAATTTCGCCACGCTCTCTTGGTCTTCTTCGTGTCTTCGTGCCTTCGTGGCGTGTCTTCGTGGCGTGTCTCTCGTGGCTGTGGCGCCGCGCGCGAGCGAATAGAAAGCTAGTGGTCAAAGAAACATGAGAGTCGAACTCGGAATCATCGGCGGCAGCGGCCTGTACGACATGGCCGAGCTGACCGGCCGCGAAGAGAAGACCATCGCGACCCCGTTTGGCGATCCGTCCGGGCCTTACGTCGTCGGCACGCTTCGGGGCAAGTGCGTAGCGTTCCTCGCCAGGCACGGCGCCGGCCATCGCATCCTGCCGTCGGAGATGAACTTCCGCGCCAACATCTACGGCTTCAAGGCGCTGGGCGTGGAGCGAATCATCTCGGCGAGCGCCGTCGGCAGTTTGAAGGAAGAGTACCGGCCGCTCGACATTCTCGTGCCCGATCAGTTTTTCGATCGGACGAAGGGAAGGATCAGTACTTTCTTCGGCCGAGGCCTCGCCGCGCACATTGCGTTCGCCCATCCACTTTGCGGCGTGCTGTCGGCCATCGCGGCGGACGCCGCCCAGGCCGTGGGCGCGACCGTCCATCGGGGTGGGACCTACGTGAACATGGAAGGCCCGCAGTTCTCGACGCTGGCCGAGTCGAATCTGTACCGCGCCTGGGGAATGGACGTCATCGGGATGACCAATCTGCAGGAAGCCAAGCTGGCGCGCGAGGCGGAGATCTGCTATGCCACCCTCGCGCTTGTCACGGACTACGACTGCTGGCATCCCGACCACGACTCGGTGACGGTCGACCTCATCATTGCGAACCTGATGCACAACGCGGTCACGGCGCAGAAGACGATCGCCGAAGCCGTGTCGAGGATCTCCGGCCCCCGGACATGCGCGTGCAAGGATGCGCTTGCCACGGCGATCATCACGCGGCCGGAACAGGTGCCGGCGCAAACGAGGAAGGATCTTCAGATTATCGTGGGCAAGTACCTGAAATAGGTTCGGGGGATCGCGAGGTTCGGGGGATCGCGAGGTTCGGGGATTGCGAGGTTTCGGGATCACGAGGTTTGGGGGAGCGCCGGGTTCCAAGGATCGACATTCAGGTTCGGCGGGGCGGCGGGTCTTTGCAATTCTGGAGATAGGTCTGCAACCGTTCGTTGGCTGCGATTGCCCGCCGGGTCAGTCGAACGATCGCTTCGTACTGCGATAGGTCGAGGAAGCGGCGGTTGTGGGCCTCGTGCAGGTAGCTCTTGGTTTCGTTCAGCGAGCCGCAGGCGATCCGCAGGAAGCGCAGGAACTCTTTCGGATAGTATCGGCCGAAGCCCTCGGCAATGTTGGCCGGGGCGGAGCGAGCGGAGTCGCGAATCTGATCGCGATATGCGAAATCTCGTGAGGCGGGCCCTGTTGCGGTGAATGCGAGAACTTCTTTTTCGACGGCATCTGCGAGTTGCCACACTTCGAGATCTTCAAATCGGCTGACGCCCATTGCCGCCGACGATGCAGGATTCGATCCAACTCTTGGCTCGAAGAAAAGGCGCAATTCAAGAGGCGTGGCGGAACAAGAGCATCGGCGCGGCATCTGAGACGGGAAGCATTTACCCGCACGGGAACCTGATACCCGCCCCGAACCTCGTGGTGGCACCGAACCATGAATATCGTTGTAACGGGATCAATCGCGTTCGACTACCTGATGTCGTTTCCGGGAAGGTTCACCGAGCACATCCTTCCGGAACACATGAACCGTCTGAGCCTGAGCTTCCTCGTCGATACGATGGACAAGCGCCGCGGCGGCTGCGGGCCGAACATCGCCTACACGCTGGCGCTGCTCGGCGAGCGGCCGCTGCTGATGGGAACGGCCGGTGAAGATTTCGGCGAATACCGCGCGTGGCTCGAGGCCGCCGGCGTCGACACGGGGCACGTGAAGCAGATCGCCGGCAAGTTCACCGCGTCTTTTTTCTGCAACACCGACCAGCACAACAATCAGATTGCCTCCTTCTACACCGGTGCGATGGCCGACGCCGGCGAGTTGTCGTTCCGAACCGTCGGCGATTGCGGCCTCGCGATCATCTCGCCGAACGATCCCGAGGCCATGGTGCAGTACGCCGACGAGTGCCGCGCGCTTGGCATCCGCGCTATCTTCGACCCCGGCCAGCAGTGCGCCCGCATGTCTGGCGACCAGCTGCGCGAAGGCGTCGTCGGCTCGACCATCGTCATCTGCAACGACTACGAGCTCGAATTGCTGCGGCAGAAGACGGAGCTGAGCGAGGACGCCATCCTGGCCGACAGCGAGGCGCTGATCGTGACGCGTGGCGAGCACGGCTCGACCGTGATCACACGCGAGGGGCGGAAGGACGTGCCTGCGCTGACGCCACGGCGCATCGTCGATCCGACCGGTGTTGGCGACGCGTTCCGCGGTGGATTGATGAAGGGCCTCGCGCTGGGCCTCGACTGCGCGACGGCGGCGCAGCTGGGGAGCGTCGCCGCCACGTACGTGCTCGAGCACCTCGGCGGCCAGAGCCACGCCTACACGTGGGACGAGTTCAAGGAACGCTACGAAGCGCGCTTCGGTCCTCTTGCGGCGCCAGCTCGTTGAGGAGGAACACGCTCTCCACCGCAGAGGACGCCGAGGACGCAGAGGTCAAATCGTGTCATCGGCAGCGTGAATGACGACTCGTCAACGGTCATCGCGCCAGCAGCGCCGGCCAGTTGACGACGACCGTGATGGGCTCGGCGAGCTCGTCGGGCGCGCGGTTCACGAGAAACCGTTCGCCGTCAGGCGAAAGATCGACGGTCTTCAGCTTTCGGTCCGCAAAGAACCCCAAGGAGCGGCCATCCGGGGACCAGAAGGGCGAAGTGGCGGCGTCGGTGCCGGGGATCAATCGTGCAGCCGATGCGTTCAGCGGACGCACCCAGAGTATTCGCCTGCCGTCGGTGTTCCTTGCAATGAACGCGAGCGACGTACCGTCAAGAGAGATTGCCGGATCGTTCTCCGAGATCGCGGGACCACTGGGGAGCATGACGGAGAGCATGAGAGCGTTGGACGCCGCCGGCTCGCTCCGAAGGGCGATCGCCCCCAAGCCGAGCGCCGCGAGGAGCAGAACGCTGGTCGCAGCCACCCACAACAGCCGCTCGCGCGACCATCGCGGCGCCGCCGCAATGGCTGTAGCCGTCGGAACCGAATGCACGATCAGCGCGTCCAAAGCGAACGCCAGGTCATCCGCGGATTGGAATCGAGCCGCCGGACTCTTCTCCAGGCAGCGCCCGACGATGCGCGTGAGGGCGGGAGGAATCTGACGCTCGACGGCCGGCAGCGCCGGCGGATCCTCCCTGACGATGGCCATCATCACGTCCATCGTCGTCTCACCGCGGAACGCTCGTTGCCCCGAGAGCGCCTCATGGAGAATCGCGCCAAGTGCGAAGATGTCGGCCCGATGGTCGGTGGCCAGTCCGCGCACCTGCTCGGGCGCCATGTATCCGACAGTGCCGAGCACCACGCCTGGCAGGGTATTCGGAGGTGCTGTCGCCAGCGCGCTCACGCCGGGCGGCGAAGCGAAGGGCGGGTCCTTGGACCCGCCGGCCGCCGGCTCTGTGAGCTTGGCGAGTCCGAAGTCCAGAATCTTCACCTGTCCGCGCGAGCTGATGAAGATGTTCTCCGGTTTCAGGTCCCTGTGAACGATCGCTTTTTCATGCGCCGCTGCAAGGCCGCGGCAGATCTGAATCGCGTACTCGACGGCTTTCTTCACAGGCAGCCCGCCATCGACGAGCCCGTCGCGGAGCGTCTGCCCTTCGAGGAGCTCGGACACGATGAACGGCGCCCCCTCGTATGAGCCGATCTCGTGGACCGTCAGGATGTTCGCGTGGTTCAGCGCGGCCGTGGCCTTGGCCTCCTGTTCGAAGCGGTGGAGACGTTCGGGGTCGCTGCTGAAAGACGCGGGCAGGATTTTGATTGCGACCTCGCGCCCGAGCCGCGGATCCCGCGCTCGATACACCTCCCCCATGCCGCCCGCCCCGAGTGAGCTCAGGATTTCGTACGATCCAAGTCGAGTTCCAGCGGCGAGCATTTCAGTTTTCGCGAGTCGAGGGGCCAGCGCCCACGAGCGAAAGGACTTCGTAAGCGCCGAGTTGGGTACCGGGTGCGAGCCCCATCGAATTGGCCGGAGCGCGATTATAGCTGGCCTGAAACTGATTGTGCGCCGCGGATAGGGCTTTTTCTGGCCTCGCTTGTGGCCAACCCTCGCGACACGCAATACTACATCCGAGACGGTCCGCTCCCTTGTCGACCTACGTCATCACTCCGGCAGTCCGCCAGAAGATCGAGGATCACGGACTGAGCGTTGACGAGGTCGAGGCCGTCCTGGCCGCACCAGAACAACGAGTGCCGGGCCACGCCGGCCGTATCGTCCTCCAGTCGCGCGTGGGAAGGTTTCTCATTCGTGTAGTCGTTGAACAAGACCGGAATCCGCCTGAAGTCGTGACCGCGTACCGGACGAGCAACGTCGCCAAGTACTGGCAGGTGGAAGATGCGGATTGACTACGACCCAGACCACGATACCGTCTACATCCGTCTGCACGAAACACCACGGACCACCGAGAGCGACGAGGTCGAGCCGGGCGTGATCGTCGATTATGGTCCGGACGGCCAAGTCGTCGGCTTCGAGCTTCTGGACGCTCGCCGTCGTGGTCCGTGGGCCGAGTGGATCACATGGATTGACGCGCTCCAGATTCGAGTGGCGCGTTCACAACCCTGATACTCGAAGTTGCCGCGCCCAGACGCCAGTCGTTCGCATCCGACCAGACGAGTGCCTCGGTGTCGAGGAGGACCGCCGCCGGGCAGCGGCTCGTTGGCAACCGCCGCGCAATGCTGCACGTTGTACACTAGCCGGCATGGCAGGCACGGCTCCGGTCCGGCGTCGCGCGACGTATGCGGATTTGCTCGCGGTGCCAGATCATCTCGTGGCCGAGATCCTCGATGGCGAGCTGCACACGTCACCGCGCCCGGCGCCCCGTCATGCCGTCGCCAGCTCGGGCCTCGTCGGCGACCTGTCGGCGGCGTTCGATCGCGGCCGCGGCGGGCCCGGGGGATGGTGGATTCTCTTCGAGCCCGAGCTTCATCTTGGCCCTGACGTCATCGTGCCGGACGTCGCAGGCTGGCGACGCACGCGGCTGCCAGCCATCCCGGAGAGCGCGTTCTTCACGCTGGCTCCGGATTGGGTATGCGAGACGCTGTCGCCCTCAACCGAGCGGATCGATCGCGGCAAGAAGCTGGCGATCTACGCCCGCGAAGGCCTGTTCCACCTGTGGCTCGTGAATCCGATTGCGGAGACGCTCGAGGCATACCGGTTGGAACAAGGCCGCTGGCTCCTGTTGGAAACCTTCAGCGGCGATGTGGCGCCTCGCATCGAGCCCTTCGATGCGATCGCGATCGAGCTCTGGCGCCTGTGGGGACGATCGGAGCCGCGCTGACCCGAGCTAAACATCTATTTCAAAAAGACTTGGCTTGACGAGCCACGGGCGCCCCTTGTGGCCGCTCTTCCGAGCCGCCCAAACCATTTCTTGACAGACTTCACATGCCTGCACCACGATGGGCGCCCGACATCAACCGCTGGAGGCGCCTGTGTCAATTCCGGTTCGAATCACCATCAACGGCACGCTTCGCCAGTTCGATCTCGACCCGCGCATGCTCCTTGTGCATTTGCTGCGCGACGCCTGCACGCTGACCGGCACGCACGTCGGCTGCGAGACGGGCATCTGCGGCGCGTGCACGGTGCTGCTCGACGGCAGCGCCGTGAAGTCCTGCACCATGTTCGCGGTGCAGGCCGACGGCGCGGAGGTCACGACCATCGAGGGTCTGGCCAAAAACGGCGACCTCCATCCGGTGCAGCAAGGCTTCTGGGAGCGCCATGGGCTGCAGTGCGGCTACTGCACGCCGGGCATGATCATGACCTCGGTCCAGCTCCTCTCGCGCAACGCCAAACCGTCGCGCGAGGAGATCGCACACGGTCTGGCCGGTAACCTGTGCCGGTGCACCGGCTACTCGCACATCATCGACGCGGTTCAGTACGCAGCCGGCATGGGAGGTGCACGATGAGCGCCCAGGCGAAGAAGTACTCGGGCCAGCCGTTGAAACGAATCGAAGACCCGCGGCTGATCAAAGGGATCGGGACCTACACCGACGATCTGCGGCTGCCCGGCCTCCTCCATGTGGCGTTTGTGCGCAGCCCGCACGCCCATGCGCGCGTCACCAGCATCGACACGAGCGTGGCGAAGGCGATCAAGGGTGTCGTGGCCGTGCTCACCGGCGCCGACGTGAACGAAAAATGCGGCGTCGTGCCGTGCGCGGCGGCGATCCCCGATCTGAAGCTGCCGAAGCACACCGTGCTGGCGGGCGACCGCGTGTACTTCGTCGGTCACCCGGTGGTGGTCGTCGTCGCCGACGATGCGTATGCGGCGCGCGACGGCGTGGACGCCGTCGAGGTGGAGTACGACCCGCTGCCGGTCGTCGTCAACCCGGAGGAGGCGATCAAGCCGGGTGCGACGCTCACCCATCCCGATCTCGGGACCAACGTCGCGTTCACCCACAACGTCAACGGCGGCACCGACATCGATGAGGCGTTTCGCAGGGCGGATCGCGTCATCAAGCAGCGCGTCTACCACCAGCGGCTGACGCCGATGCCGATCGAGCCGCGTGCGGTGGTGGCGTCGTATCACGCCGGCGAGGGCACGATGAGCATCTGGTCCTCGACCCAGGTGCCGCATTACCTGCGGACCCTGCTGCCCGGCATGATCGGTGTCGCCGAGAACAAGCTGCGGATTGTCGCGCCCGAGGTCGGCGGAGGCTTCGGTGCGAAGCTCAATGTCTACGCGGAGGAGGCGCTCTGCGGGCATCTCGCGATGCGGCTGGGCGCGCCCGTGAAGTGGGCCGAGTCGCGCCGGGAAAACGCGACGTCCACGATCCACGGCCGCGATCAGATTGGGTACTACGAGGTCGCGGTCAAGAACGACGGGACCATTCTCGGGCTGAAGGCGCGAACGATTGCCGATCTCGGGTCCTACTGCCAGCTGCTGACGCCCGCCGTGCCCACGCTGACCGGTCTCGTGCTGACGGGCTGCTATCGCATTCCGGCGGTCAAGATGGAGATCGTGGGCGTCTACACCCACAAGATGGCGACCGACGCCTACCGCGGCGCCGGCCGTCCCGAAGCGACCTATCTGATCGAGCGGCTCATGGATCTGGTCGCGAAGGAGCTCGGGCTCGACCGCGTCGATCTCAGGCTGAAGCACTTTCCGGCGCCGACGGAATTTCCCTTCGGCACGGCGTGCGGCGTGACGTACGACAGCGGCAACTACCAGGGCGCGCTCGAAAAGGCGCGGCAGCTCGCCGACTGGAAGGCCTTGATGAGCGAACGGACGGCTGCCCGCAAGTCGGGCCGCTTGTTCGGCGTCGGCGTGTCGACCTACGTCGAGATCTGCGCCATCGGGCCGTCGGCGGCCATGCCGGCCGGCGGATGGGAGTGGGGCTGCGTCCGCGTCGAGATTTCCGGCAAGGTCACGGCGATCACGGGCACCTCGCCGCACGGTCAGGGACAGGAGACGAGCTTCGCGCAGATCGTGGCCGATCAGCTGGGCGTGTCGATCGAGGACGTGGTGGTGATGCACGGCGACACGGCCGTGGCGCACTACGGCCGCGACACCTACGGCAGCCGCGCCACCGTGATCGGTGGCACCGCGCTCGTGATGTGCACTGACAAGATCATCGCGAAGGCCAAGATCTTCGCCGCCCATCTCCTCAAGGTGGCGCCCGACCAGGTCGCGTTCGCCGACGGCCAGTTCTCGGCGCCCGGCGCCGAGAAAACGCTCAGTCTTGCCGCGATTGCGGGCGAAGCGTACGTCGCGAAGAATCTTCCGCCTGGGCTCGAGCCGGGGTTGGAGGCGTCCAGCTTTTTCGAGATACCGAACTTCACCTTTCCCTTCGGCACGCACATCGTTGCCGTGGAGATCGATCGCGAGACCGGCCAGGTGGCGATCCAGAAGTACGTTGCGGTGGACGACTGCGGGCCGCAGATCAACCCGCTGCTCGTCGAAGGGCAAGTCCAGGGCGGCATCGCTCACTCGATCGGCCAGGCGCTGTTCGAACAGACCGTCTACGACGAGAACGGCCAGCTGCTGACGGGCGAGTTCATGGACTACGCCATGCCGCGCGCGACCGACATCCCCGAATACATCCTGGGCCATACGGTGACGCCCTCGCCCACCAATCCGCTGGGGATCAAGGGTGTGGGCGAAGCCGGCACGATCGGCGCGACGCCGGCCGTGGCCAACGCCGTGATCGACGCGCTCGAATCGCTCGGCGTGACGCACCTCGATATGCCTCTGACGCCCGAGCGCGTCTGGCGCGCGATTCACCAGCGAACCGTTGCGACGGTGTGAAATGTAGGCCGGGTCCTGTGGACCCGGCGGGAGTCGTGAATGTCGGG
>Ga0209343_10002138_pt1 | contig 25786 bp, 29 predicted proteins | sample RifCSPlowO2_02_FD_184026 | JGI IMG/M metagenome (GOLD analysis project Ga0209343, IMG submission 184026) | Groundwater microbial communities from Rifle, Colorado - Rifle CSP2_plank lowO2_0.2 (SPAdes) (version 2) | ecosystem: Environmental > Aquatic > Deep subsurface > Groundwater | place... | reverse complement strand
AACCGCTCCTTCAAAATCTGTCTGAAACTTGAGAAAACAGAAAATGGCAAGCGGTAAGGTCTGATAAATTGGCGAACCAGTGCCAAAAACCTTTCTGGCTGATTCGATATTTTCTGTTTTGCTCATATCTACCGCTTGCCTTATTTTCTGTATCAACAGTTTTGTTTTTTCGGTTTCTTTGATTATCCCAAGTGCACCGTTCGCTGATTTTTCAGGCAAAATCCCGTGCATCAAGTTCCCGATTATCAAAGCGGTTATTGCGGCTCCTATTTTGGAAATTTCGGAATTGTGCGTGAACATCGCCGAAATTTCCGCATTATTTTTCAACTCATCAACGCTGTCTTTTGCAAAAGGTCGGTAAAAGATACCGAGCGGAACAACTCGGTATGTCGCGGAACATGATTCTGTCTTTGTTGAACCGGATTCAAAATAACTTTTACCGCCTATAAGATTTTTAACGGCGTTGATCGCGGTTGGTCCTGCCCATCTTTCAGCATCGGGATTAGTCAAAATTTTCTTTCCCCATTTAGACAAATCACCTTGATATTTTTGCGGGACAAAACCGCGATTTTTTATGAGGTGTTGTGCCGAAATCATCAACAGGTTCGTGTTCTCGGTATATTGTCCGCTTTTGAGATGATGAAAGAAAGGATGTTTTGGATTATCGGTAAACCCTGTAATTTCCTGATTGATGAATTTCAAAACATCGCTTTTATCTATCCCAGCAATAGGAAAACCAAGTGCGTCGCCGATAGCGAAACCGACAAATGCGCCTGCCGCTTTGTTTTGTAACGATGATTGAAAATTTTTTATCGCCTCCAATTCCAAGTCTAGGACGGCTTCGCTCTTTTCGGAAAAATATTTATCCTTAAAAAACGTTTGAAGCCATGGGTAGATTGAATAACTGTAAAAATCTGTTTCGGTATTTCCGAAATGACGCATCGCGGCCGAGCAAAAAAGCGAGAAAGTAAATTGGAAACCTAAATCTACAAAAATAATTTTATGAGAAGTGGAATGAGAGGCTACATATTCAGAAAGCTTTTTTGCTCTATCAAGAAAATGTGAATCATTTTTGATTAGTTGCCCAAACGAGACGAAATATTTTTCCGAAAACTCGGCGACATTGTGTGAATCAGCAAGGGTATCGTAAATAAGTTTGATCAGTGTAAAATAATCTTCCTCTGTTCGACACAAGAATTTTCGATTTATTAGAAGTCCGAAACCCTTACCAGTTTTCTGCTGATATGTTTCTAAAACATCGTGGGTATCTTTCAGTAAAAACACACATTCGCCATCCATTTCCGAAAGTCTCAAAGCGAAATCAGCAGAATGATTTTCAGGGACGGCATGGCGGCGAAAATTTTTAAGTTTTTGCAATCCAACATGATGTAAAAATTCCTCTTTGAAACTGGATAAATTTTTATAGCAGAAATCGGCTATGCCCTTGTGAGTTCGTAAAATCGCCTCGGTGTTCAAATCTTTCGAGAGAAAAGTACGAATATAGGCCGCCATGCCGTCCAATTTCGCGCTGTATTCTGCTTTGATCGGTTTTGTTGATGCCATACTATTTCAAAAGTTCATCAGCCGATACTTTGAGCGCATTAGCCAATTTGTGAATTGTCGCAAGGGGCGGATTAAAATTTCGTTGGATGCCCGTATCTAATTAAATGCTCTTTTTTCTCCCTTGTCCATCCTTTAATTTGTACTTCTCTCTTTCTAGCCTCGATTAGATCAGAAAATTCTTCAGAATAAATTATTTTCACAGGACGTCTTTGTTTTGTATATTGAGCTCCTGCGCCCTTATTATGTTTAAGTTCCCGCTCCTCTATATTTATACACGAACCAGTATAGAGTGAGTTATCACAACAACGTGCTAGATAGACAAAGTATTTCATGGAAAATCTTATTTAATTAATTTGCCCTTCGACTACATTACACTGCGTTTCATTCCGCTCAGGGCATTCGCCTCGCTTCTTTTTGGTGGAACACCATGAGCGAGACTTCGACGGTGAGCTCAGTCGAACCGTGAAGCGAGCCGAATGGTGGACCTGGGGAGAATCGAACTCCCGTCTGCCGGATGCAAACCGGCCGTTTTACCACTGAACTACAGGCCCATGATGAATGGTGGAAATTATGATATCATAGAAAACTACCTATGTCAATGCAATTCACTCTCTTAGGTACCGGCCCTGCCTCTCCTATTCCGCGCATATATTGCAATTGCCGCGTTTGCGATGACGCGCGTAAACCAAACAGCAAATCAGCGCGTCGCCGCAGTTCCGCATTGCTTTTTGCAAACGGCAGGCATATTTTGTTTGATGCTGGGCCGGATGTTTTGTATCAGCTTGAACGGGCAAAAACGCATTGCGTGGATGCGGTATTTTTTACACACGCGCACAATGACGCAGTTGGAGGATTTTTTGATTTGGATGATATTTTACGCAAGCAAAAGCATCCGGCTACTCTTTATGTGGAAGATGGTACTTGGAAGCGGATTGCGCACGATATTGCCGGGTCAAAGATTTGGCTTAAGGTAAAACGCATTGAGACCGGTAAGGCGGTCACGGTGTTTGATACTCGCATTACGCCATTTCGTGTTGAGCACAGCGCAACACCCGATTTTCCCACACTTGGCTATCGCATTGCCGACAAACTTGTGTACGCAAGCGACGTGAAGCGGGTGCCAGAATCGTCTGAACGTTTTATTGCCGGCGCAAACTCAGCTGTGCTTGATGGTTGTTTCTGGTTTGGAACACACTTCCCGACGCATCTGAATGCGCAAGAAACGATTGCGCTTGCGGATCGCCTGCGCGTAAAAAATCTTTATCTCACTCAAATCAGTCATAATTATCCCTTGTATGCAAAAGCAGTGCACGAAATCCAGGAATACTGTGCAAACAATAAGATCACCACTAAGGTGACCTTGGCCTACGATGGGCTGACTATCGTACTAGATTAGGAGGGGTTTTACCTTCAAATGCGGCAATGATGTTTTGCGCGGCCGTGCGGCTTATGGCTTGGCGAGTTTCCACCGTGGCGGAGGCCGTATGAGGAGTTAAAATAACATTATCAAAATTTTTGAGTTCAAGATGATCAGAGACATCGCAATCAATGGACGGTTCGCATTCAAATACATCAAGCGCGGCGCCGGCGATTTTTTTTGCAGCCAGAGTTTTGAGTAGCGCCTTCTCATCTATGATGGGTCCTCGCGCGGTGTTGATTAAAAATGTCGTGGGTTTCATCAGCGCAAATTGTTTTGTGGAGATCAGATGGCGCGTGGAAGGCAGAAGCGGGACATGGAGCGAAACAAAATCGGCATTTTTAAGTAGCGTGGGCAAGTCGGCGTAGCGCGCGCCGTACTGCTTTTCAAAATCCGGATTTGGTTTTGGATCATTATAAAGCGCTTTCATGCCAAAGCCCTTGACCGCGCGCTCCGCTACAGCAAAACCAATGCGGCCAAGTCCCACAATGCCCAAAGTTTTGCCATATACATCCGTGCCAAGCATTAGTTGCGGCCCCCAACCCTGATATTTCCCAGCGCGGGTAAATTTGTCAGATTCTGCAATCCTATGTGCCAAAGCAAGCATCAATGCAAAGGTATGCTCCGCCACAGATTGTACAATTTCCGGTCCAGGCGCATTGGTTACCATTATGTTTCGTTTTTTGCACGCCTCAAGATCAATATTGTCAGTGCCAATCGCATAGTTTGCCACAATCTTTAATTGCGGTCCGGCAACATCAAGAACTTGGCCATCAATTTTGTCAGTAAGAATCGGCAACAGCGCATCTATCCCGCGCACACCTTTCAAAAGTTCCTTGCGCGGGATTATTTCGTCTTTGGGATAAATCGTAACCGCATAGCCTTTATCTTTTAGCATTTTAATTCCTTGATCGGGAATCGGTCTGGTAATAAACACTTTGGGCATAAGGTTAGTATGGTAGCCGCAGGTCTTTAGCCTGCGCGATATTGTTTTAGTGCGCCGCCTAAAGAGCGGCGACTACAATTTTATTTCTCGAATGGGCAGTTTATTCAATTGTGTAGTCGAGGGATATTTGGAGAGGATGCCGACTTTGGCGCCGATGTGTTGGACTACGGAGTCGGCGTTGATTGCGGCGACACGCAGGGCTTCTTTAGTATCGCCGTGACTTTTAATCCAGCCGGTTAAAAATCCAGAACCGAATGCATCGCCTGCGCCAGTGATGTTTTTGGGTTTGTGGCCGACGGAGGGAACGTAGAAAGCAGAGTATGTAGGATGTAGTAGGTAGTATGTAGATTTTTGGCTACCTTTTTTCTGTGAACTGTGAACCGTAGACTGTGAACTCATCACAGCATAAGCGCCTTTGGGGCCGTCGGTCATGATTGCAGATGGCACGATTTTAGCAAGAGCGCGAAGTAATTCTTTGGTGTTTTCTAATTTTATTCCTGTGAGGCGCGCGGCTTCTTCGCGGTTGAGAATTAAAAAGGCAAGAGATTGTCGTAACCCCTCCCAGCCCCCCTCGCCTCGCTTTGCGGGCGAAGCGGGCCTTACCTTAAGGGGAGGAGAAAATTTGGAAAGTTCCTGTCCGCCGGGGTTGAAAGCTACTTGGGCTTTTATTCTTCGAGCATGAGCGAGAATTTTTTTTAAAAGTGAAATATCGCCGCCAAGGGAGGAAACATAAAACCATTTTGCGCGCAATTTGTTCCATGGGATTTTTGTATGTTCAAATTTTTCTGATGCGCCACGATAGACCAAAATCGTGCGCTCTCCCACTTCGCCGCCCGGAGAGAGAATGGTGGAATAAGCAGTGTGTTCAGCCTTGGCTATTTGCACGAAATTTTTATACACACATTCTGTATCAAGTACGCCCAAGATTTCTTTTCCCGTATTGTCGTTTCCAACGCGCGTTACGGTTGCTACGCGGAATTTTCCCAAACGGGCAAAAGTCGCGGCATTGTTGGTACCACCTCCACCAGTATCAAAATGAAGCTCATCAACATTGATTTTCGCGCCAAAAGGAAAACAGGCCTCAATATGGGTAAGTACATCCTTTGCCTTGTGCGGATGCATGGCACGGCTCATTAAAAACACATCGCGCGTTGCAGAGCCAATAGTAATCACATCATACATACACTATGATTGCGTTTGTCTCTTTTTATATCCCCATGTAAATGATTCAAGTTCTTTTTGCTCAATTGCTTTTACGCGCGCAGGCAAATATGCAGGAAGTTCCGGCCCTTTTTCAGCAATATTCCAACCACTTCCGCGCAGATCAACAAAATCATTGATGTGTTGCGGGAGATCAGTGGTATCAAAATAAAATTCATCTCCATTTTTTGTCATTTTAATAATACGCGGTTGCGGCTCGGCAAAAAGATCTTCTGCTTCATCTATCCATGCTTCCCGCTGTGCATCCATTTTCTCAGGCATATTTGTTCCAGAGGTTGATAAAATATAAGTAATTGTCCGCAATCTGTTTTACCACAGCCGCGCGATCAATTTTTTTATCGCGCCAATCCTCAAGCGGTTTGAAAAAAATCGTGCGGCCGATTGCAAAACCGTTCACCACACCGCTTTGCGCCGCGACTTTAACCCATTTCTCTACTTGCGACTTTGATTCACCGCGGCCCAGCATAATCAAATTAGAACTGGTAATTTTTTTGAGTCTTACCCAATCAGCAGCCTTTTCGAATCCTTCTAATTTCCAAATTGTTGGTATAATGCCGTTATGTTGCATTTCTTGCATCATCTGCTTTGCTTGTGGTAGTCGCGCGCCTTTTTTGGTGAGAAGTACCTCGAGGATAAATCCTAGCCGATGTTTTTTGCAAAAATCAGAAAGTATTTTAAGGCGCTTACGTTGCAATATATTTTCCTTGACGGATGCCGTATTATATCGTACAAGTGCTTTTGCCCATGTTGGACGTGATCTAAGCAAATGCGCACCAAATTGTGTTCCATATTCGAAATCAAAAACACTTTGGCCACTTTTTTCAACGGAAAGCGCAAATTGAATATGTTGCTTTTTTGCTGCTTGAATAATTGGTGCGCCAAATTCCTCATCAATAAGTATTGCAAGATCATTTGGGTTTTTGACTGTTTTGCGTGCAATCAAAAATGCATCAAATACGACTTGTTTCATCGCAATTACTTGCTTTTTTTGTGCGGCACTAAGTTTTGGATAAGGGAATCCCAAGAGATTTTTTGCAAAGGACGCGCGATGATCAAACGGAAGAACAAATAAATCATTCATATCTTCTTCGGTTTGATTTTTTTGTACTTGCGCGTCATTTGTTGAATGCCGGCCACAGTTAAAAGTCCGGGTTGCGGGCCGATTTTGGTTACTACCGAAGCGGAATTGGCCGTGCCCCACTGTAAGGCTTCGTGAAGTTTTTTCCCATGAGCCAGCGCGCCAACAAATCCAATTGCGAACGAATCACCCGCGCCGGTTTTCTCAATAACTTTTACCGGATAAATCGGCATATACCAGTACTCGCCACCATTATGAACAAACGATCCTTTATCACCATCAGTAATGACTGAAATTTCCGGCCCAGTTTCTTTAAGGCGATCAAGAAGTCCTTTCATATCTCCAGCACGGCCAACAAGCCCTTCGGCCTCCTCTTTATTGACAAAGAGCACGGTCGTCATGCGCAGGACATCACGCAAGCGCGAGAGCCCTTTGCGAAGCTGATGCGTGCCGGGATTAAAAGCAAGATGCGGTCGTGGATGGGTTGTGCGCAGATATTTAAGGATTGATCGCTCAAGACTTTCGTGGTTCGCGCCTATGGAGGTATAGTAAATCCAATTTGCCGGTTCAAGCTTGGGCATTTTGTAATGTCTCGGATGATGATAGACTAAAATAGTGCGCTCGCTTTTATAATTTAAAACAACCGAGTAATTTGATGGCCTTCCTTTATCAACTTCAACATATTTAAGAGACACCCCCTCGCTTTTCATGGCGCGCGTAACACGCTTACCAATATCATCGTTACCAACAATTGAATAAAAAGCAGTTTTGAGGCCTAATCGCGCTCCGCCGGTTGCCACATTGCAGGCATTGCCGGCCACTTTCTGATCCAGGCGGGCGATTGGAATTTTATCCGCGTAATTCAAACACAACATGCACACTTCTTTTTCCAAAGTGCACATGACTGAGGCATCATTGATTTTTACGAAAGTGTCCAGGGTGGCATCGCCGATGGAGATGAGATCCAGCATAGTATGTAGTACTTAGTAAGTAGTATGTAGTGAATTAATTTAAATTGGAAAGTTTGTTGAGCATGCGCATAACTTCATCTAAGAGCGAGGCGGCTTTTTGCAATTGATCGCTGGTTAAAAAGCCCAGCTTTTTACAGATTTCAGTCTGCGTTTCAAGTTCTGCACCGGAACCATATGCAATCGCATAAAATTGTATTTGCTCGAGTTTGTGATTTCTTCGGAAACCTTCCGCAATGTTCGATGGTATTGAGACGGCCGCACGTTTCATTTGGCTTGATAATCCATATATTTCATCTCGTGGCAAAAGCGTGGTTAGTGTGTAGATTTCTGTTACAAGTTCCATGGACTTTTGCCATGCAATCAGATCCTTATATGTTTGTACTGTCATAACTGTATATATACTATCTACCTACTACATACTACCTACTACTTACTCACTAAAAATACTCGCGTTCTTTAGATTTTTTAATAATTTCAAAGGCCTCTTCAACCGAGCTGACCAGTTTGCAGATTTTTAGATCTTCCGCAGAAATGGCATGATGCGTTTTCAAAACCCAATCCTCCATCCATTGAAAAAGTGTTCCCCAGTAATCTCGCCCGACAAGTATGATTGGAATTCTTTCCATCTTTTTGGTTTGAATAAGGGTAACCAGTTCAAAAAATTCGTCCAACGTGCCAAATCCGCCGGGAAAAAATATATACGCCTGTGCTGAAGCGGAAAGCATAACGCGTCGGGTAAAAAAATAATGAAAGCCAATGCCGCGTTTTACATATTTGTTCACTCGTTGTTCTTTGGGTAGCTGGATATTAATCCCGACTGATTCCGCGCCAGACTCCACCGCGCCGCGATTAGCCGCTTCCATAATACCCGGACCTCCCCCAGTTACTACTGTAAAGCCGGCTTTTCCCAGCATGCGCGCGAGTTTAAGCGCTTCTTGATAATGCGGATTTTTTTCAGTAAAACGCGCGGAGCCGAAAAAACTCACCTCTTTTTTAAGATCACCAAGAAATTGAAAGCCATCAATGAATTCTGACATGATGCGGAAAATCCGCCAAGATCCTTCATGGCGAAAATCAATTTTTTGCGGTGGCGGCTGAGGCGGCGGCTGTCCGGCAGGTTCTGGTATTTTTGGCGGTTTTTTTAGAGCCATAATAAATAGAATTATTAATGTTTACGCGCTAAAACTTTTAATACTGCCTCGGTGATATGCGAGACGCCCATGCCAAAGGCCTCAATAAGTTCATTGGGCTCTCCGGATTCCCCAAAACGGTCGCGTACGCCAATGCGTTCAACCGGAGTCGGAAACTGTTCGGCTAAAACTTCGCAAACCGCGCCGCCCAGTCCGCCGGAAATTTGATGCTCTTCAACTGTAACTATGGCGCCGCACTCCTGCGCGGCTTTGAGTATCGCCTCCTCGTCCAAAGGTTTTATGGTGTGCATATTAATTACTCGCGCGGAAATTTTTTTCTTAGCCAGTTCGCCGGCGGCAAGAAGGGCATTATGAACAAGCGGTCCGCAAGCAATTATTGCCACATCAGTTCCATCCCACAAAGTTACGGCTTTGCCGATTTCAAACGGCGTTTCTTCAGTCGTAAAAACAGGGGATTTTTCGCGCGCGAAACGCACATAAACCGGACCTTGCATTTTAGAAGCCGCGATTACCGCTTTTTTAGTTTCAATCATGTCAGCCGGAGCAATCACAGTCATATTGGGAATAACCCGCATAATGGCGATATCTTCAATGGCTTGATGAGTCGCGCCATCCGGGCCAACCGAAACCCCGGAATGCGCTCCGGCAATTTTCACGTTGGCAACATTTAGCGCCATATTAGTGCGCACCTGCTCCCATGATCGTCCCGGGGAAAATACCGCGTAAGATGATGTCCAAGGCACTTTGCCGGCAAGCGCAAGGCCGGCGGCAATTACAATCATAGATTGCTCTGATACCCCAAGCTGGACAAAGCGATCCGGGAATTCTTTTTTAAACGCAAGCGAGCGGGTAGACTCGGTCAGATCACAACAAAGCACGACCACCTCTTTATTTGCTTTTCCGGCAATCACAATTCCTTGCCCATAGCCATCGCGGGTTGGCTTTTGTTCTAATTGAGAGATGTTCAGTAGAGCAGGATTTAACTTTGCTGAAGGGTTTAGTGGCATAGTTTTACTCGTGCTCTGAAGTTATTTTACCTTGCAAAGTGCGCAACTCCAAAAGTGCTTGCGCGGCTTGTTCTTTGTTTGGCGGTATGCCGTGCCATTCAAATTTTTTCTCCATAAAAGAAACTCCGCGGCCGGGAATAGTGTGCGCGATAATTACCGTGGGTTTTTCGTAAATTGTTTTGGCTTCTTCAACCGCGTTTATAAATTGACGCATATCATTGCCATTAGCCTCAATCACATGCCAATTATTCGCCTCGTATTTTGCGCGCAAAGGCTCAAGAGGCATAATATCTTCCGTGTTTCCGTCAATCTGGATATTGTTGCGGTCAATAATGCCGGTAAGGTTGGAAAGTTTATTGCGGCCGGCAAAAAGCATTGCTTCGTAACAAACTCCGGCGGCTTGCTCCGCGTCAGACATCGCGCAATAGGTGCGCCATTTTTTGCCATCCATGCGCGCCCCATAAGCCAGACCAGCGGCTTGTCCAAGCCCAGAGCCCAGCGGCCCAGAGGTGGTCTCTACTCCGGGAAGCCGCAACCGCTCTGGATGTCCTTGGAGTCGCGTGCCAAATTTGCGCAGAGTTTTAAGCTCTTCAATTGGAAAATAGCCGGCCAGCGCCATGGTAGCGTAGCGTACTGGACAAATATGACCGTTTGATAAAATCAAGCGGTCGCGATCTGGCCATTCCGGATTTTTTGGATCATGATGCAAAATATGAAAATAAAGCGCCACAAAAATATCCGCCATGCCTAAAGGTCCGGCCGAGTGTCCAGACTTCGCTTCCAAAAGCATCTCAATAATCAGCTCGCGAACTTTAAGAGCTTTTTCTTCTAACTCTTTGACTTTCTCGTCATGGATGTGCGGCATGGATTTTGAGTATGTAGTATGTAGTTATGTAGTATGTAGGAGTGTTTATAATTCCCCTACGTTCTACCTACTACTTACTACTCAACTAGCTTCGCACTGTGGCGACAAGTGCCAGGATAAGAATTATAACCGTGAGTGCAATAACGGTACCAATAAGGATCCAAAATAATTTTTTCATATTATTTAGAGGTTAATTTTAAAAGTTTATTATATGCATCTTGAGGATTAGAAGCGCCGTAAATGGCGCTGGCGGCGGCAAGGCGTGTGGCGCCAGCTTGGAACAACTCCTCCGCATTGCTTAAGTTTACACCACCATCCACCTCTATGGGAAGGTGGGGATATGTTTTGCGCAAAGCACTGATTTTTTTAAGCACATGCCGCTGGAATGATTGCCCGCTTTTGCCCGGATTTACGCCAAGAAATAAAACACAATCTACAAGCAATTGTTTCCCCTCACCTTTTTCCTCTCCCCCAGGGAGGGGGTAGGGTGAGGGTGTAAGATATGGTGCAAGCATACTTATGGGTGTGTCCGGATTAAGCGAAAGCCCTTCTTCTGCCCCATGCTTTTTTATATATTGTATAATCTGCATTATGTCATCGCGAGGCCGAAGGCCGTGGCGATCTCTTTCCACATGAAACAAAATCCTCTTTGCCCCGGCCTTTATCCAGGCCTTGGCGTGCTTTAGTGGATCAACCACCATCAAATCAACTTCAATATTGTAGTCGCCGGTCTTTAGCCGGCGTTTTTTGTGTCGCGCAGGCTGAAGACCTGCGGCTACCTTTTTCGGCTCTGCCCAAGTCTTATACGGCGCAAACTTGCCATCCACCACATCAATCTGAATCCAGCGCGGCTTTGGGCGTAACTTTTTAATCGTGGCTAACTTATTTTTAAAATCCGAAAAATTCTTAGCAAGGATAACTGGAATAATCTCACGCTTCATACTCAAATCATTTCCTCCCCTTAAGTCCACGCAGGGCGTCGGAGGTAAGGGGAGGCCTGCCTGCCGGCAAGGCAGGTTAGGAGGGGTTATGAAGCAATTTTACCATTCCCTTGACATTTTGGCAACAAAAATAAATCCGCCCTTTGAGGCGGATAGGCATAACTCACCCTGCCCCTCTCTTGAGATAAGAGAGGGGTTAAATGTTCATTCGCGGGAAGGGTTCCATGCTCATGATATTTTGAGCTTCGGTAGGCGTGAGCACTTTCTTTTCACTTAAAAGAGAAGTGAGTTTACGAACTTTTGCATCCTCTTTATTGATGATGAATACAATCTCACCTTTTTGGTTTGCTAGTGCACGATCAAGATAATCTTTATCCACCATGTTGGATTTGAGATAACCAACATTTGATTTCAGTGTAGAAACATCGGATTTGAGCGTTCCAACATCGGATTTGAGCGTTCCCACATCTGCCTCAACTTTATCAAAACGTTTATCCATCTTTGTGGAAAAGTCATTGACTACCTCTAGTATCTCGTCGATTCGTCCATCCGTGTGTTTTTGTCCCTCGGTTATTGCCTTGAGAAGTTCGGTATTGGTTGGTTCTTGATTCATATGACTATAGTATATAAAGTAGAGTGCATCGGTGTCAAGCAATTATTTTTCAATCCGCGCGATCTTTTTCAGTCTTCGTACATGGCGCGGCTCGCCGGAAAATGGAGTGGCAAGCCAAATATCAATTATTGGTTTGGCTTGAGCAAAGGTTAGGGCTAGGTCGCGGGCGGCAGGATCTTTGGTTTTACCGCCGCCAAAGCACAAAACATTGGTGTCATTGTGCCAGCGACTCATCTTAGCGCTCACTTTATCCCAAGCGCGCACGGCGCGTACGCCTTTTACTTTGTTGGCCACAATACACTCGCCAATTCCAGAGCCGCCTAAGGCAATTCCCCTCACCCCAACCCTCTCCCACACGGGGAGAGGGAGAGCGTTTGAATTCCTCCTCCTTAATGGGGGAGGATTAAGGTGGGGGTGGGCTTTGGCAACCGCTTTGGCCATAGGAATTATAAAATCTGGATAATCATCTTCTGGGTTATACTCATGCGGCCCAAAATCGCGCACTTTATAGCCGCGTTTTTTCAAATACGCCACAATTTGTTTTTTAAGCTCAAACGCGGCATGATCCCCGGCGAGGTAGATGGTTGGCCTTGCCATAGTCATCTATTCTACCGAACTCTTGACAAATACGCAAAATCATGCTATATTAAAAAGGTTCTTTGATGGCAAGCCTGGGGTCTTGGCAATTCTGCCAGGATGAGAGGTAAGCCAGAACATGGAGAGTGGATCATGGCAAAAAACATGGGTCCGGGTCAGAAGTCAGCGGTTCGATCGGCCGCAGGTAAGATGGCGGCGATCTGGATGGCGCTCGAGGCAGCCGTGCGTCAACGCGGTGGCAACGACGACGCGATCCTGCAGCTCGATTCGGAGGGAGCACAGTCGCTCCTCGAGAAGATCGCAGAATTGCTCGTCGCGAAGGTGGCCGTGCCTATCGTGAACGTCGCCTACCAAGCGGTGCTCACCTGGGTCATCGCGGTCTGCCGGTTCGTGTCCTACGTGGACCCGAATATCACGGCCGCGAACTTCCAGCTCCAGCTCGGAGACCTCACGCTCAAGGAAGTCATCGTCGTCGCAATCGACAAGGCGATGAGCACCGCCGACGTGCTCCAGCATCTGGACAACCAAGGTCTGCGGCCAGCCACGCTCCTGGAGCTCCTCTACTGGTGGTTGACCAACCCGAATAAGCACGCTAACTGCCTAGTGGTTGCGCTCGGACAGGTTTGGCGGGGTGGTGTGCCCTACGTCTACGGCCGCGGTGTTTGCCGGGAGCTCAGCCTCTGCGCGGTTGCGAGCGGCTGGGGTCAGGTCTGCAGCTTTGCCGCCGTCCGCAAGTAGGTCACTTGGGCCCTGGGAACCTTGGCCTTTGCAATGTTCCATTGGACCCTTGGTTCCGTTTTCCCCCGCACGTTGCGTAAGCGACGTGCGGGGCGTTTCTTTTTGTGCTAAACTAACGATGGAGAGTAAACGAAACAGTCCGCGGTCAATGAAGTTTATTCTTCTAGGCTTCGGGCGGTTGAAATCTGGGTGTACCGAAAAAGCCAGAATCATTGCGGCTACGGCTTCAATGAGCGCGCAACGGTACAACTCTAAAAATGAAAATACTTGGTGTAGAGAAGTAGCGGGATAACGTCCCGGAATACGATTCAACCCTGAGAGTCCCGATGTAAAGTCGGGATGCCACGCATAATTTTTCATTACTGTGTGGCATATTCAAAGGGTGGTGGCGCGGACGCTTCTCTACATAATTATGACGGCTTGGTTTGGCAGGGTAATGTGCCCTACGTCAACGGCAACGGTGATAACCGGAAGCTCAACCTCAACACGGTTGCGAACGACTGGAATCAGAACTACAGCTTTGCCGCCGTCCGCAAGTATCCCCATTCTCCTCCTACGTAGGAGGAGTTTGTTTTTGGGCTTGTGAAAATGATGGAAATAGGGTAAAGTATTAAAATTATGTAGTCGTCGGTCTTTAGCCGACGCACATTTCGCAGGCTGAAGACCTGCGGCTACAGTTGCTATGGCCAATATACCATTTCCAAAACGCGAAGAAGAAATTCTTGAGTTTTGGGATAAGAATCACGTATTTGAAAAATCTTTACAAAAACCCTCGCCAAAAGGAGAGTTTGTTTTTTATGACGGTCCGCCGTTTGCTACTGGCCTGCCGCACTATGGTCATATTTTGGCCTCCACCATCAAAGATGTTATTCCGCGATATAAAACCATGCGTGGCTATCATGTGCGCCGGCGGTGGGGCTGGGATTGCCACGGTTTGCCGATTGAAAATATTGTAGAGCAAAAACTGGGCATTTCTGGAAAAAAGCAAATTGAAGAGCGCGGGATTGCGGAGTTTAATCGGGCTTGTAGAGAAGGCGTTTTGGCCTATGCGGCAGAATGGGGGAAAATGGTGCGCCGTATCGGACGCTTCGTGGAGTTTGAAAATTCCTACAAAACCATGGATTCCACCTACATGGAATCAGTGTGGTGGGCACTTAAACAAATTTGGGACAAAAAACTTATTTATGAAGGACGCAAAGTGCTTCTTTATTGTCCGCGCTGTGAAACTCCGATTTCCAACTTTGAAGTCGCCATGGACAACAGTTATGAAGAGGTTACGGAGGAGGCGGTTATAGTAAAATTTCTAATTCACCTAATTTCTAATTCACCTAATCAAATTCCAAATAATGCGCCGGTGTACATGCTCGCGTGGACCACTACGCCGTGGACGCTGCCGGGAAACGTGGCGTTGGCAGTGGGAGAGGAGATTGATTATGTGATGGTGCGTACCCCCTCACCCGCTCCAACCACGGTTGGAGCACCCTCTCCCGCACGGGGAGAGGGAGATCGTTTTGATTCCTCCCCCTTGATGGGGGAGGATAAAGGTGGGGGTGAGTATCTGATCCTTGCCAAATCCCGCCTTGCAATCCTCACCGAACCATATGAAGTCGTGCAAGAAATGAAGGGTAAAGATTTGGTTGGACTTGAATATGCGCCGCTATTTAAAGTAGAAGGACTGTCCTTGCGCGCGCGCAAAGACAGTCCTTCTCGTCGAGCTTTCAAGGTGTATCCTGCGGATTTTGTGACGACCGAAGAGGGCACAGGCATTGTGCACACGGCTGTAGTGTATGGTGAAGATGATTATAATTTGGGACTCAAATACAAATTGCCAGTGGTACCTTTGCTTGATGAAAAAGGTGTATTTAATGAAAAATCGCCAGAGCTCATCTCCGGGCAGTATTTTAAAGATTCGGAAAATACCATTAAAAAAGATCTGGAGGCGCGGGGACTTATGTACAAGCGCGAGAAGTATACGCACTCCTATCCATTTTGCTGGCGTTGTGATACGCAGCTTTTTTACAATGCTATTCCAGCTTGGTTTGTTAAAATTTCCAAACTTAAGAAAAAACTCCTGAAACTTAATGAGAAAATTAACTGGTATCCAGAGCATTTAAAACATGGTCGGTTTAAAAATGGCCTTGAAAATGCGCCAGATTGGAATATCTCACGTAATCGGTATTGGGCTACTCCTTTGCCGTTTTGGAGATGTGTTGTGCATAACCCTCCCCAGCCCTCCCTTACCTTAAGGGAGGGAGAGAATTTAAGTCCTCCCCTTAAGATAAGGGGAGGTGCAGGAGGGGTTATGAATGGTGGCTGTGGTAACGTGGTTTGCATTGGGTCGTTTCAGGAGTTGAAGCAACGTGCGACAAATTACGACGAGGTGTACAAGTCGCATGATCTTAAGGATATTGATTTACACCGTCCGTATATTGATGAGGTGAAAATCAAGTGCGATAAATGCGATAGCGAGATGCGGCGCATTCCGGAAGTCGTGGACTGTTGGGTAGAATCCGCGTCCATGCCGTTTGCCGAGTTTCATTTTCCGTTTGAAAATCAGGAAGAATTTAAAAGGCGTTATCCGGCGGATTTTGTGGCAGAATACATTGCACAAACGCGGGCTTGGTTTTATGTCATGCATGTAATTGGTAGCGCGATTTTTGGAAAGCCGCCATTTAAAAATGTGGTTACCACTGGCACGATTCTGGCAGAGGATGGCAGTAAGATGTCTAAGTCAAAACAGAATTTTCCTGATCCGTGGGATTTGATTAATCGTTATGGTGTTGATGCTTTGCGTTTTCACCTTATGACTTCGGTTGTCATGCAAGCTGACAATCTGAATTTTTCCGAGCGCGAGGTTGATGGGATTTATAAAAAAGTAGTATTGCTTACGCAAAATGTACTGAGTTTTTACAAATTGTATGCACCACCCCTAACCCCTCCTCCACAAGGAGGGGAAACGAATCAATTTCCTCCCCTGCCCGAGGGTATTTCCTCCCCTGCCCGAGGGGAGGCTAGGAGGGGTGGGAGCGGAGGGGTGGGAGATGTACCGTCTAATTCACGCCACATTCTTGATCGCTGGATTATAGCGCGGCTCCATGAAACAATTCGTGATATGACTGAAGGGTTAGATCGTTATGATGTAGTGCGAGCTGGGCGTTTGATTCCAGAGTTTGTAAATAATCTTTCAACTTGGTATTTGCGCAGATCGCGCGAGCGTTTCAAAAGCAGTAAAAAATCAGAACGTGAATCAGCTCTACGTACTACGTCCTACATTCTACATACTTTTTCCCAACTGCTCGCTCCCTTTATGCCGTTTTTGGCAGAACATGTGTGGCAAGAAGTTACGAGTTACGAGTTACGAGTTACGAGTTACTCGGTACATTTAGCTGACTGGCCTAAGGTGAAGAAATCCAAAATTGATACGGCACTGCTTGAGGAGATGCGAGTGGCGCGAAAAATTGTGGAATTGACGCATGCGGCGCGCGCCGAGGCAAAAATCAAAGTACGTCAGCCGTTGGAAGAATTAAAAATTCAAAATGTAAAATTAAAAATGAGTGAGGAATTATTGAGATTGATTGCGGAGGAGGTGAATGTGAAAGAGGTGAAGATTGTCCCCTCACCTCAATCCTCTCCCACGGGGGGAGAGGAAGTAATTGGCAATCCCTCTCCCCGCAGTACTGCGGGGAGAGGGCAGGGTGAGGGTGGCTGGGTTACCAAGACCGACGGCACACTTACGATTTCACTCAACACCGCAATCACTCCGGAACTTCAAAAAGAAGGTCTGGCGCGCGAGTTGACCCGTCATATTAATGAAGTGCGCAAGATTGTAGGACTTACTCCGCAAGATACCGTGCATGTGATGGTTGCGGTGATTGCCCCCTCTCCCCCAACCCCTCTCCCCCAGGGAGAGGGTAGGGTGAGGGAAGTAGTGAAGGATTTTCAAAAACAACTGCGCAAATCCGTAATCGCGGCGTCAGTCAAGGTGGTCAACGCCCCGCAAGAAGTTGACTGGTCGCATGAGGTAGAGCTTGAAAATCACGAGAAACTTTGGGTGGGGATGAGGAGAGGTTGATAGGAAAACGCAGATTTGGTATACTAAAAGTGAACTTAAGATTAACTAAAAATACCTAAGGCACGCTTAAATTTTTGACCAATCCTCCTAAGCACCTGCTGTTTCGGAGCAAAAAATCCGCTTATGAAAAAACTTATTTCATCCATAACAGCAGGAATATTTGCGTTTTCGGCATTGGCTGCGTTTGCGCAGTCAGATGATCTGGGCCGCGAGGCAACGCAAGAAGTACTTAAGGAAACGCCGGCTGCGTCCACCACAACCTCCGCGCCAATGTCAGCGGAAGAAGCTAAATATAAAACCCTCATACGCTCGGATGCCGCAACATTTAAGGTAGAACTCACTCCGTCAAATGAAACCACAGCTACAAATTTCGTCACCTATGGCACTTCTGAAAAAACCAAAGCCCTTGGCGCGGGCGAGCGGCGCGCGGTTATGCGCGATTACTTTGAAACCGTAGGACGCGGCAATGTAAACTATGAGGATGTGGAACGCATCACTAAAGGGGAAAAGCCGGTTTCCCGCAATCTGGAAAAAGAGCGTGTGCAAGTCGGAGCCGCGCTCAAAGTCTTTACCAAAATCTTCGGCCACAATCCAGATTTCCAAGATCCCAAAGAAGATCTGGCCTGGAATGCGCTTCTTTATCGCATCCGCTTCTCGCGCGACCTTGCAAAAGAGCGGGAGGGCATTGCGGAATTTAAAATGATTTTCAAACGTGCACCCGCAACTCCGCTGGATTGGGCTGCTGTGCGGGTGTTGGGGTATGTGTTATAGTTTATAGTATAAAAGGCTCTTTGAAAAATATCCTTAGCATGAACACCGTCAGGGCCTCTTTAAGGAGGGAGTGCGATGCAAAGCCCACGCACAGCAGTATTGGCAGGGCTTACCCTTAGCATCGTGCTTAGTTTGGGGCTTAGTGTTTCTGCAGACGAGCTTACCGAGGGCGCCAAGGCGAGCCATGATGTGCCGGGGCTTCGTCCCTCGGGTCTTGATCTTGGCTTTACCGCATTCGGGAAAAGAGGAGGATCAACTGAGCTTCAACATCTAGGGCCGTATGCTCGTTTTTCACTGCGCTTTGAGAACGTTTTCTCCTACACCTCGGTTGGCTATTACGAGGCTTTGCTTGCGTTTCGCCGCCGTGCATTGCTGATTGAACGAGCCGAGCTTTCCGCGCGCACAGTCTCAGTAGGATAGGGGATCGGCGCTGATCTGGAGCTTGGCCGGGTACGACTGGCGCTGTTTGCCGAGGGTGAGGGAACAGTTTGGACAAGCGCGGTCGTACTGGAGAAAGTCAAGACTACCAAAGCGCAATACGCACGGCTCGGCGAAGAGTTTCGCAACAAGGTTGACCCTTCCTACCGTTGGTACTTTGTGCGCACTGGACTGCTTGGAAGCGCGCAGTGGGGTACAGTGGCGCCCTACGCCTCGCTTGGCTATCTCCGGTTTGATGCAAAGTTCGTAGTTGAGATGGATCCTGATCTTGCAAAAGCCGTACTTGCCATTGGGGTCAAACCTGATGCGGGAAACAAGCACATCGTAAAAGACGTGCCAGCAGGTTTGCTTGGCGCAGCAGTCAACCTCTCGCGCAAGTGGCTTTTGACCACAAGTGCTGCTTTTGTGCCACTTGATCCTGCTTTTGAAGAGTGGGTTCTTATCTCCAATGCCGCCCTTGGTCGGCGGTTCTAGCCCTTTTCTTCCCGGATCGCTCTGCCCCGCGATCCGGAGCTTTTTTATTAGTTCCTTTTAAAAAACGATAAGGTATACAGGGCGAGTGCGGCGAGCTCCGGCAACCAGACACTCAGCTTTGCTACTCCTAGTTTTGAAGCGAAGGGGACTATCATACTTTCAAATAGTATCTGGATACTCTTAAAAAGTAAAGTAAATGTGCAGTACACATGGACTTTTGTTAAGTGGGTCGGTGCGCTTGTGGGCATCAGACAATGAATTACTTGAGGATGGGATTGATGGGGATGGGGATGGGGATGGCGTTGCAGATGCCGACGAAATAGTAAATTTTGTACAGTTTGAGGGGGATCAGTTTGTAACGATTGTAGCCGGTACCATAAAAACATTTATTCTCAAAGCAGATACTACCGGCGTTTCAAGTTCAATGGATGATACAGTGCGATTTGATGTAATGGATGAGACAGCCGCAGTTGATGGTAATGAATTTCAGTGGGATGCACCGACTGTCGGTATAGTTGACCGGTCAGGTACCGGGGTGCCATATCTTCCGGTTATTGGTGGCACGCTTGTGTATTAGTGTTGACCTGATGTGAGATTGAATAAAGGACAGTCCCGCTTCTGCGGGACTGTCCTTTTGTGATATAAAATTACACTGACTTGACAAAAAATGGCATTAGGATATCCTGTACATATATGTACAGGATAAAGAAGCACAAAATCTTCCATATTTCCCTTCCGCCTTTGGATCGTATTGCCGCGCTTGCGCGGCTTGGGCAAGAGGTGTTCCACGCGAGCGATCTTGCCAATCTTTGGCAGATACGGGATCCCAATACTCTTTACACCACTCTTAAGCGATATACTCAAAAAGGGCTTATTTTTCGGATCCATAAAGGTATGTATTCGATTAGGCCGCTTGATGAGATTGATCCTCTTTTGCTTGGGGTCAAAGCACTTCACCGCTTTGCATATGTAAGTACGGAGACCATGCTTGCGCAGTACGGGGTGATTCAACAAAAAATTACCGCGATTACATTAGTATCAGACATTTCTAAGCGATTTTCAATTGGATCGCATCATTACGTATGTCGAAAACTCAAAGATCGTTACCTTTATAATACTGCGGGGACTGTCACACAGAACAGCGTAAGGCGCGCTACTCTTGCGCGGGCAGTTGCTGATATGTTGTATTTTAATTTGCGGGCTTATTTTGACAACTTGAACCATATTGATTGGGATGCAGTGCGCGTGCTTCAAAAAAAAATAGGATATCCTTTAACTCCGTCTCGCTATGTTTCTTCCAAAACAAAGTGATGCCATACATAAGGCCTGGCTCTATCGTCTCCTTTCCGCAATTTACAACTCTCCCGAGCTTGCCACAGTTTTGTATTTCAAAGGCGGAACTTGCGCCGCCATGCTGGGATGGCTTGATCGTTTTTCTATTGATTTAGATTTTGATTACGCCGGGGGAAAAAATGAGATAGTTAAAGTCCGAAGCATGCTTGAGCAGATATTTGCCGATCTTAATCTGGAGATTAAAGATTCGAGCCGTAAAACATTGCAATATTTTTTGCGCTATCCTGTTGCACAAAAAGATATGCGCAATACAATTAAAATTGATACCACTTTTCCTTTACTAAAATCAAATCAATATGCCCCGCAACAGTTGGCCGATATTGATCGTACTATTATATGCCAGACGAAAGAAACGATGTTTGCTAACAAACTCGTCGCTTTGATTGAGCGCTATGAGCTGCGCGAGGCAATTGCTAGCCGCGATCTTTATGATGTCCATCATTTTTTTATGCAGGGGTTTCGGTATCACGCGCCGGTAATTTACGAACGGCGTAAAACAAAAAACCTGGCCGCATTTTTCAAAATGCTTATTCAATTTGTGGATAAGCATATTACGCAGCGAATTATTGATCAGGATCTCAATGTACTTTTATCGCCTGACCATTTTCGCCGCGCGCGCCGGCATCTTAAGCGCGAGACACTAATGTTTTTACGTGATGAATTGCAGCGTATTGAAGGGAAGAATAAGTGAACATTTTAAAATCTGCATTGCTGTGATATCATGTACTCGATATGATCGCGTATCTCAAAGGACAAGTGAGAATGCGGGGGAAGGATAGCGTTGTTGTTGTAATTGATAATGTTGGATATGAAGTATTTTTGCCTGCGCTGGCTTTGGAAAAGGCAAAAGTAGGGGAGGAGCGGGAGTTTTTTACGCATGAATATTTGCGGGAAAATGCGCGGGAGCTGTATGGATTTCCAACTAAAGAAGAATTGGGGTTGTTTCGGGATTTGATGAAAGTATCCGGGGTGGGGCCAAAAATGGCATTGAATGTTTTGTCGCTTGGCGCTTCTCGCGTGCGTGAGGCGATTACCAAAGGTGATGCCGGAATTTTAGGATCAGTTTCCGGAGTTGGCAAAAAAACCGCGCAGAAAATCGTGCTGGAGCTCAAGGGGACTATTGAGATGGGAGACATCAGTTCGCAGTTCACAGAAGAAGCACTTGACGCATTGCGTCGCTTGGGCTACAGTCAGCGTGAAGCCAGCGAGGCGCTGAGCAATGTGCAAGATGCGGAAACCACGGAAGAAAAAATCAAAGCCGCTTTGAAGATTCTTGGCAAACGATAATTTGACATTTGTGAAGAGGTAATGGTAAGATATAATAATATGGATACGGCAATTAATTTTACCACTGAAATATGGAGGGATGGCGGGCATTTTGTGGCTTGGACGCCGGAGTTGGATGTTTCAAGCATGGGGAATACTATTGATGAGGCGCGTAAAAATTTGCGCGAAGCAATGGGGCTTTTTGTGGATGAAGCTGAACACATGGGAACGCTCCGCGATATTCTGGAGGAGTCCGGCTATGTGCGGAGTGTGGAGGGATGGCGCGCTCCGGAGATACTTGCGATTGAGAAAATGAGTGTTGCGGTTTCATAACCTGCAAGCTGTGTGCCAAAGATTGTTGCACTGCATTATAGAAAACTTGTGCGCGTTTTTGAGCAGGATGGATTTACCGTAGCGCGCCAAGAAGGAAGTCATATTGTGCTTACCAAACAGGGGATCTTAAGGCCGGTGGTAATCCCGACCTATGATGAGATCCCTGTTTTCATTATTAAAAACTGTTTACGGACTGCAAGGATGAGCAGGGATAGATATTTTGAACTGTTAGAAAACATGTGATTATAATTATATGATGGTTGAAATTAATGATCAAAAAGTTTGGAACGAATGGTTGCTTTCCCAACGAATGCAAACCGGGATTTTTTTGCAAAGTTGGGAGTGGGGGGAATTTCAAAAAACAGTCGGGCACAAGGTGCATCGCTATCTAAATCAAGATAAAGATACGATTGCACGATTGCGCAATCGTGAAATAGCGCAAGTTATTGAATTGCCATTGCCGCTTGGAAAAAAGTATTGGTTTATCCCCCGCGGGGAAGCTTTGCCTGGCCTTGTGGGAGAAGCACAAAAGCATGGAGTATGGTTTATCCGCTTTGAACCTATTACGAGTGATGGGTTACGAGTTAAGAGTTATGTGAAAACACGGGATATAAGTCCGCCGCAAACACTCATTATTGATTTGGGTAAAAGTGAAGAGGAGTTGCTTGCGCAAATGCACGAGAAAACGCGATACAATGTGCGACTTGCGATTAGGAAAGGTGTGGAAGTGCGTTTTTCCGCCAAAGGCGGATCCGCCTCGGGCGGAGAAGAATTTTGGAAACTAATGCAGGAGACGGCAAAGCGTGATAAGTTTAGCACGCATCCGCGGGAGTATTATGAAAAAATGCTAGAGGTGCTTAGCAATTACCCCTCACCTCAATCCTCTCCCACACGGGGAGAGGAAGAGAAAGACAATCCCTCTCCCTTAGGGAGAGGGGAAAAAACAAACACCCCTCTTAAGGTAAGAGGGGATGGGGGAGTTATGCATGTTCGTCTCCATATGGCCTATCAGGGCATTACTCCGGTTGCCGGAGCAATCGTGGGTTATTTTGGCGACACCGCAACCTATCTTCACGGCGCTTCCTCATACGAGCATCGCGCGGCAATGGGACCCTATGCTTTGCACTTCCAAATCATGAAAGAGGCGAAAAAAGAAGGGTACAAATTTTATGATTTTTGGGGAGTCAATACTACATACTACAAACTACATACTACGAACTCATGGGCGGGCATGACGCGATTTAAAACGGGATTTGGTGGACAAGTTGTAGATTATCCCGGCACCTTTGACTTGCCACTTAACAAATTTTGGTATACAGTGTATCGGCTTGGAAGAAGAATGCTCCCATAGTTTCGTCGTTCTTTTCTTGCCCCTATAGTTCAACGGACAGAATGCAGGCCTCCGAAGCCTGATATCCACGTTCGATTCGTGGTGGGGGCAGAGAAAGAGCTGAGAGGGTTCGCCGTGCACCACGTAGGGTGCATGGCGCCGTGAACATTGCATGGTTCACTGGCGATTCCTACTGGGAGCAAAAAAGACCCCGCAATATGCGGGGTCTTTTTGGTACGCCGGCTAAAGACCGGCGGCTACATTATTTCTTCTCTTCTAGCTTCTTTTTTAATTCTTCCAAGCGGTCTTTGGCCTGTTGATTGTCCGGATTGAGTTCCACAACTTTTTGAATTTGTTCAATTGCTTTTTCAATATCACCTTGCTCCTCGTATATTTGTGCCAAAAACCAGCGCGCGTTGGAGAAGTTTTCAGCAAGACGTACTGCTTCCTCAAGTTCTACTTGTGCAGCATCCTTGCGCTGATTTTGCAAAAGGTACAGGCCGATTTCATAACGAAGCGCGGAGTCATTTTGGGCAACTGCTTGAGCGCGGCGATAGGCTTGAATCGCTCCTTCTACGTCTTGTTTTTGCGCTAAAAGACGCGCGAGTTCAAGATGAGCAAAGACGTAGTTGGGGCGAATGTTTGCAGCTTTGCGCAATAGTTCCTCCGCAGACTGAGTGAGCAGTTTGGTCTCTTCCTCTTTAGCGCCAGATGTGGCAAGCGCTTTTGCTACGCCAAGATTTACAAGTAAGGAAGGGTCTGATGGCGAAAGTTCTAAGGCCCTGCTAAATGCGTCAACCGCAGCCAGCGCCGCGCCGCCTGTGATTGGACTAATATCAAGATAGACTGAGCCAAGCATTATCCAGTTGGTAGAGTTTTGGGGAGCAAGTTCTGTTGCGCGTCTTGCGGAAGCGAGTATTTTGTCAGTAATATCGCGAAGCTCTTGGAGAGCGGTTTGTGTTTCTTTATCTGACGGCGCTTCGGCAAGTTTTTGGCGCAACAGTCCCCGGCGTGTTTCTGTCAGTAGCCGCAAATAGGAATCGTTCCATGGATCAAGGCGCGTAGCTTTTGTCAGGTATGATTCAGTAGTACTGAGATTTGAGATGCCAATGGTAGCGCCTTTGAGAACTGTCGCTTCTGCGAATGCGCGGCGCCCTTGAAGTGTGAAAAGCCCAAGCACAAGCAGTATGATAAGTGATCCCACAGTTGGGCGTGCCAGTCCGACTAAATTTAATTTTAGAGGACGTAAATTTAGATGAGCAAGCATGAGTCCCAGAAGCGTGTCAAAGAAAAATTTGGCTGCAAGCGGCATGGGCACAAGCCAGGCGCCGACAAACAGCGCGACTCCGGCTGCAAAAAGAGCGGTTTCCTCGGTAGTGGATTCTTTGCGCCACTTCTGCCAGCCGTAGGATACCAGCACGGAGAGAACCGTGAGAATGAGGAGTCCGGTTCCTATAAAACCCAAAGTAGCAAGCCAAGTTAGACCCGTGGATGAGCCCCAATCGAATGAAATATTCCAAAATGGAGTTTGTAAAATAGGAAGCGAGCGGAAGCGCAAGTAATCCGCGCTAAAGGTGGCAGGACCTGAACCCAAAAGCGGATGCGCGCCCAGAGTTTGCAGAGCAATAGACCAGGTTTCGCGGTGCGACGGGCCAACCTCTAGCGGTGTTTTCAAAAAGTTCAAAAACGGCCGTACAGCAAGCACAATAGAAAGCAGTGTGCCAAGCGTAATAAGAAGGATCGCAGTGGGCGGCGTGCGTTTCTCACTTTTTTTCAGTTGGCGCAGGGCAAGCAGGCCTAGACCAACCGCCACTATAATGAGCGGCGCGCGAAAACCGGTTCCGACAATAAGCAATGCCGGAGGGACAAGTGCGATAAGAGTACTAGCGATTGCCCGGCGTGAGGAAGCATTTAAGAGACGTCCGACTCCCAGCACAATTGTAGCGGCCGCAATCATGGTTGCGGTTGTGGTGGTGCCCGCAGGATTGAAACCTTGAGAGGGAATAAAACGGTATATGTTCAATCCTAAAAGAGAGATGATAGTGATAAGGGAGAGTACGCTTCCAGAAGCGATAAGTGCAAGATAGGGTAGTTTTGAATTTTCCCGTCCTCCGTGATAGGTAAGGAGAATCCAAAGCCCAAGGAGCAGTAAACTGAATACAGCGATTGATTCAGTGCCGCCATATCCAAATAATCCTTGATGTCGCAGTCCTGATTGCCAAGCACTGATTGTTGCGAACACAATAGTTGCAATGCCGAGAGGTACGAAAAGATGACGCGGGATAAAGTCAATGAATTTTCTTTTTAAGGCATTTTTGAGAACGAGTATCACTGCGATGCCTACTGCAAGCGATAGAAAGAGTTGTTTTGAAAATTCAGCGGTAAGACTCCATGGCGTCGCGATAAATGGAAAAAAGAAAATAGCAATTGCCGCGGCAATGCATTGCCAAGGCAGGCGTGAAGTCGCAGATTTTTCCGACACCGGCGACACAGCTACTTGTGTCATCTGCGGAGGGGAGATTTGTGGTTTTTCCTTGAGCTCATGATACCAGGGTTCTCTGATCGGCGGGGCTGGTATTTTCCGTATGGTTCTTACAGATCTTCGGACCGGCGCTTTTGTAGTCCGCGCGGCAGTCTCGCT
>Ga0209343_10002135_pt1 | contig 25795 bp, 21 predicted proteins | sample RifCSPlowO2_02_FD_184026 | JGI IMG/M metagenome (GOLD analysis project Ga0209343, IMG submission 184026) | Groundwater microbial communities from Rifle, Colorado - Rifle CSP2_plank lowO2_0.2 (SPAdes) (version 2) | ecosystem: Environmental > Aquatic > Deep subsurface > Groundwater | place... | reverse complement strand
GGGCAGCATCCGCTCGAGCCACGATTCGAGCGAGCCGCGGAAGGAACTCACCATGATCAGCATCGAGACCATCAGGCTGAAGCTCGCGACGATCGCCGCGACGCTGATCGCGGCCTGGCGGGGGGTGGCTTTGAGCTGCGCGATCGCGATGGCCGCGGGCGCGCGGGTGAAAGCAGGGATGGCGGCGAGGCACGCTCCGGCCAGCTGCGGCATCGCGAGCACCACGCCGACCAGGATCAGCGCGATGGCGGCGTAACCGGCGATGGGCAGGCCGTTGACGGCCGGGGCGGCTGCCAGCAGGAGCCCGCTCGCGAGCACGGCTGCGCCCCAGCCCAGCGCGGGCAGCTGCTTCAGGCCTTCTTCCTCGTCGCCGGCGCGCAAGGCCCGCGCCGGCGGGCGGCGGGCCGCCTCCCAGGCCGGGGCGGCGGAGCCGAGCACCGCGAACAGCACGCCGAGCGCGACGAAGAACGCGAGCACCTGCGGCTCGGCGTTGATGCTGGTCGTGATGCTGCGAAAGTAGCCCGCGCCGAGGTCCGATCCGATCGCCGACAGCGCGTAGCGCGCGGCGGCGTAGCCCAGGACCACGCCGGACACGGCGCCGAGAATCCCGACGACGGCGCCCTCGGCGATGAGCCGGGCGGCGAGCGTCGAGCGCGTGACGCCCATCGCGCGCAGCAGCGCGAATTGGGTCCGCCGGCGCAGCAGCGCCAGCACTTGCGAGGAAAACACCAGGAACGCGCCGGTGAAGAGCGCGACCAGCGCCAGCATGTCCAGGTTCATGCGGTAGGCGCGCGTCAGGTTCGCGCCGCGCCCGCCTTCCGTCTCCGGCGTGACCGCGTGGACCCCGGCGGGAAGCAGGGCCTGGAGCTCGTGCCGGAACGCGGCGACCTCGGTGCCGGGCTTCAGGCGCAGGTCGATCCGGTTGAGCCGGCCGAGCTGCTCGAGGCGCAATTGCGCCGCCGCGACGTCCATCACCCCGAGGCGCTGGCGGTACGCGCCCTGGGGCAGCAGGCCCGCCACCCTCAGCGTCAGCGCGCGCGTGCCGACTTGTATGGCGATCTCGTCGCCCGCCTTGAGTCCCAGCCACTCCGCGGCGGAGGGGCTGAGCAGTAGCGCATCCGCGTCGAACAGGTCGAGGACCATGCCGGAGCGCTCCGGCAGCAGCGCCGGCTGCACCAGCCCCGCGCGCAGCGGGTCGAAGCCGACGATGCGGAGACTGTCCCGGCGGCCGGCGAGGGGAACCTCCAGGTCCACGGCGGGGTTCGCGGCCTCGACCTGCGGCAGGCGCGCGAGCCGCGGGTAGAGCGACTCGTCGAAGCCCGCACGCGGGCCGCGCACCACCAGGTCGGCCTCGCCGGCGAGATGCCGCGCGGCGAGCTCGAATTCGTTGAGCGCGCTGGAATTGACGAGGTGGACTGCGACGCCGAGCGCGACACCCAGTGCGATCGCCGCGACCGCGAGCACCGAGCGCCCCGGATGCTCGCGCCACGGCCCGGCGGTGAGCGCCTGGAACAGCAGGAAGCGCCCGCTGATGAGCGGGAGGGGAGAGGCGGGAGACTCACGTCCGCGCACGGAGTCCCCCGGACGTGAGCGCGAGTACGCGGTCCGCAGTCGCCGCGGCCGCCGCGGAGTGGGTGACGAGTATCCCCGCGCCGCCGTTCGCTTTCACCTGTTCGCGCAACAGGTCGAGGATTTGGACCGCGGTGTCGGCGTCGAGGTTGCCGGTGGGCTCGTCGGCGAGCACGAGCAGCGGCCGGTGGACCAGCGCGCGGGCGATCGCCACGCGCTGCAATTCCCCGCCGGACAGCTCGCGCGGATAGACGTCCGTCGCCGCCGCGAGTCCCACCGCGGCGAGCATCGCGCCGACCCGCTCCGCCATGGCGGCGGGGTCGGTCCCGTCGAGGGCGAGAGGCAGGGCGACGTTCTGGCTCACGGTGAGATGGGGCAGCAGGTGGAACGCCTGGAACACGAAGCCGATCCGGCCGCGCCGCACCAGGGTGCGGGCGTCATCGTCCAGTGACGTCAGCTCCGTGCCGTCCAGCGCGACGCTGCCGCCGTCAGGCAGGTCGAGGCCGGCGATGAGATTGAGCAGCGTGGATTTTCCCACCCCCGACTCGCCGACAATGGCAACGTATTCGCCGCGGCGGACTTCCAGCGAGACGTCGCGCAGCAGCTGCCGGGGCCGCGCGCCGCCGTACGACTTGTGGAGGCCCCGGATGCTCAGCATGGACAATCAGAGATGATTTGGGAAAATTCGGGACCTAGGCTAGACTGTGCATCGTTTCGAGGCCAATGCAGGCGTCCATCGCTTGCCGGAAACGGTCCCGGATCAAGTCTTGAACAACCGAGGAGGAGTCATGAGCAGGAGCATACGCGTTTCGCTGATCTGTTTCGCGCTCAGCCTGTTTGCCGCCGGCTCGGCGTTGGCGCAGCCCTATCCGAATAAACCGGTGCGCATGATCATTCCGTTCGGCGCGGGCGGCGCGACGGACGTGCTCATACGCATCGTCGCGACGAGGCTGCCGGAAGCTCTGGGCCAGCAGGTGGTGATCGACAACCGCACGGGTGCCGGAGGCCTGATCGGAACGGACATCGCGGCCAAGTCGAATCCCGACGGGTACACGGTGCTGGCCACCGGAACACCGCACACCATCGTTCCGAACCTGTACAAGAAGGTGCCGTTCCATCCGCTGAAGGACTTCGCGCCGATCATGCAGATCGCGAGCCAGCCCTACGGCCTGGTGGTGCATCCCTCGCTTGCGGTCAAGTCGGTGAATGATCTGATCGCGCTGGCGAAAAAGGAGCCTGGCAAGCACAACTACGCGTCCTCGGGCCAGGGGGGCGCGATGCACCTGTTCCAGGCGCTGTTCGTCAACAAGGCCGACATCAACATCGTGCACGTCCCGTACAAGGGCAGCGGGCCGGTGCGGGCCGACCTGCTGGGCGGTCAGATCAAGATCGGCTGCCTCGGCCTCTCGAGCATCATGCCCCATTATCGCGCGGGGCAGCTGAGAATCATCGCGGTGACGACCGCGAAGCGCTCGCCGGAGCTGCCGGACATTCCCTCCATCGGGGAAACCGTGCCCGGCTACGACGCGGCGCTGTGGACGGGCTTGCTCGCGCCGCGGGGGACCCCGGCGGCTGCCATCCAGCGCCTGCAGCGCGAAGTCTCGAAGCTGCTCCAGACGCAGGAAGTGCGGGCGGCGTACCAGCGGGCGGGGACGGACATCGTGGCCACCGATCCGAAGGCCTTTGCCAAGTTCGTCCAGCTCGAGAGCGACAAGTGGGGCAAGGTCGTGCGCGAGCTCAAGCTGGTGGTCAACTAACGTTAAGCCGGCGTTTTTCTTTCCGGGATCGCGGCGCTCAGTGCGACGCGCCGATCCGGAACGACGCCTTGTCCTGCGCGTCGAGCTGGGACATCAGCCCGGTTTCCCACGCGAGGTACTGCTTCATCGCCTCGCGGTTGCCGGCGTGGCGGTCGTGGACGAAGAACAGGTGGTCGATGCATTCCGCGTCGGGCGGCGAGTCCGGCGAGGCTTCGGTCGGGTAGCCTGCTTTTTTCCAGGCGGCGGGGCCACCGTCGAGCAGCCTGACGTCCTTGACACCCGCGTCGGCCAGGTCGATCGCTGCGAGCTGAGTGGTGCCGGCGTCGTCGGCGACGAGGACGACGGGTGTTTTTGCGCCGCGAGCATCGGCGGCGATACGCGTGCGTATGCTCCAGCGGCTGCCCGGGATGTGCGCCTTGCGGAAGCGCATGCTCGCGCCGAGGTCGAACACCGTACAGCCGCCCGCGTCGATCGCGTACTTCAATTCCATGGCCGTGAAGGACGCCAGCGCCGGCAACCCGGGCCGCGCCGCCGGCGTGCCCTTGAGGCCTGAATTGACGCCGCCTTCGAGTATCCAGGTCTCGTACCCCAGTTGCTTCAGCCAGCTCGCCACGACCGGGGCGCGCACGTTCTCGCCGCCGTCGATCAGCACGATGCGCGCGCCGCGCACGCCCACCCACTGGTCGGTGGCCTGGATCAGCTGGCCGCCGGGCGCGTGTACGGCGCCGGGTATCGAGCCCGTCTCGAATTCCTCCGGCGTGCGGACGTCGCACAGGTAGGTGGTGCGGTCCGTCTCCGCGAGCCACGCCGCGACCTGCCGCGACGGGGCGGTCCTGATCGCAAAGCGTTCCATCAACTTCCTGGCGGAGGCCTGAAGGCCGGGGAGCGCCGCCGCGTCGATCCGCTGCGGATAGCGCCGAGTGCTGCCGTGCTCGAGCTGGAATTCGGCCAGGTACCAGCCCTGCGTGCCGTTTTCCAGCGCGTACACCGGGTTCGGCACGCCGAAGTTGATGAGCGTCTGCGCGCCGAGGATGGAGCGCGTGCGCCCGGCGCAGTTCACGATGATCTTGGTCTTCGGGTTTTTCACCAGCGCCGGCACGCGCAGCGGCAGCTCCGCATTGGGCACGCAGGTGGAGCCGGGAATCGTCATCTTGTGGTGCTCGTTGACCGGCCGGCCGTCGAACAGCACGAAGTCCTCGCCCGCCGCCTTCATCCGGGCCAGTTCCTGCACCGTGACGTGCGGCGTGCCGTATTCGTGCTCCACCAGCTCGCCGAACAGCTTGCTCGGGACGTTGACGCCCTTGAACAGCACGTACCCCGCGGCGGCCCAGCCCTTCGTGCCGCCATCCAATGCCGCGATATCGGCGTAGCCCATGGCCTCCAGCCGCTTCGCCGCGCGCGCAGCAACGCCCGTCTCGCCGTCGTCGCACAGGACGATGCGCGCCGATTTTCGGGGCACCAGCGCGCCCACATCGAGCTCCAGGCGGCTGTAGGGCAGGGGCGTGGCGAAGAGCAGGTGCGACTCGCCGAACTGGCCGGCTTCACGCACGTCGAGCAGCGCGATCTCGCCGCCGTCGTGCAGCATCGCTTTCAATTTCTTCGCGGAGACGGTTTTCATCCTACTTCTCGCGCTTTACCGGACCGCCGCCGAGCAGGGCGGCAGTGGGGCGGTGGTGCCTGCCGTGCGTTGGAGGCGCCGCCGCCGGCTCCGGCTTCGGCGACGAGGGTTCGTAGGGCTTGGAGAAATCAAAACCGGACGGTGAAGGCTGGGCGGCAGGCTGTGTCCTGGGCGGGTGCGGCGCCCTGGCCGGCGGGCGCCGCGGTTCACGTTCGCGGCGCGTCTCGCGCGGTCGCTGCGGATGACGGCTATCCGCCAGGGAATCAGGAACGGGCGCCTGCGGCAGCTTGCGCTTGAGCATCCGCTCGATGTCTTCCAGGAACTTCACCTCGTCCGGGCTGACCAGCGAAATCGCCTCGCCGGGCAGGCCGGCGCGGCCGGTGCGCCCGATGCGGTGCACGTAGTCCTCCGGGGTGTGGGGCAGCTCGAAATTGATCACGAAGGGCAGCTCTTCGATATCGAGCCCGCGCGCGGCGATATCGGTCGCCACCAGCACCGGCACCTTGCCTTGCTTGAAGTCCTCGAGCGCCTGCATGCGCTCGGCCTGCGTGCGGTCGCTGTGTATTTCCTTCGCGACGACGCCGTCCTGCTGCAGCTGGCGGGCGAGGCGGTTCGCATCGCGCTTCATCCGGACGAAGATCAGCACCTGCCGCATGTCGCGGGAACGGATGAGGCGGACCAGCAGCGAGCGCTTCTTCAACAGCGGCACGAGGTGGACCTGGTGCGTGACGAGGTCGGCCGGAGCGTTGCGCGGCGCCACCTCTATCGTCACCGGGGAGCGCAGCAGCTCCTTCGCCAGCCGGCGCACCTCGTCCGGGAAAGTCGCGGAGAACAGCAGGTTCTGCCGCTGCGACGGCAGCACGGAGAGGATGCGCTTGATGTCGGGTATGAAGCCCATGTCGAGCATGCGGTCGGCTTCGTCCAGCACCAGGAACTCGACGCGCGAGAGGTTGACGCTCTTCTGGTGCAGGTGGTCAAGCAGCCGGCCGGGGGTTGCGACAAGGATTTCGACGCCGGCGTGCAGCTGCTTCATCTGCGGGCTGATGTCCACGCCGCCATACACCACCGCCGTGCGCAGCGGAATATATTTGCTGTAGGTGCGCGCGCTCTCCTCGACCTGCGCCGCGAGCTCACGCGTCGGAGTCAGGACCAGCACCCGTATCGGATGGCGCGCGGGAGACGGGCTGGTGCTGGCCTGAGGCGCGAGAAACTGCAACAGCGGGAGCATGAACCCGGCAGTCTTGCCGGTGCCGGTCTGGGCAGCGCCCATGACGTCGCGGTGCTGCAGGATGAGCGGGATCGCCTTGACCTGGATCGGCGTGGGCTCGGTATAACCCTGGTCCGCGACGGCGCGCAGCAGCTCCGGGATCAAGCCCAGCGTGGAGAAGGTTGGCTTGGGCGCGCCGGAGGGTTCCGGTTGGGCGGAGACCGCGCCGTCCTGGGTATGGGTCACAGCGGACGGCAACGGCGCTTGCACGATGCACTATTCACTGGCCGCAATTATACCTTGCTGCGGTGCCGCGCACTACGCGCTTAAATCTGGTAAATTTCGCACTGCACCGGGTGCCGGTGCCGGCAAACGACCGCAAGACATGAACATTGCTATCGAACTTCAGGCGGTGCAGCGCGGCGGGCTCCCGCTGATCCTGACGCTGGATACCCACGGCGTGCCGCATCGCTGGATCAGCTGGCAGCATGCCTGCTACTACTACGCCAAGGACCAGGTCGCGTGGGCGACGGGTGCCGAGGCGTTCACCGTCTACGGCGGCATGAACCGGCTGACCGGAAGGCGCTCCAGCATCACGGCCTCCAGCATCATCGCCATCAAGGGCAAGGCGATGGCGATGAAGGCGTTCGGCCAGGTGCCGCCGCTCAACAACCGCGAGCTGTTCCATCGCGACCGCCAGGTCTGCGCCTACTGCGGCGGCGCGTTCGCGATCTCCCGGCTCACGCGCGACCACGTCACGCCGTTCTCGCGCGGCGGGCGCGATACCTGGATGAACTCGGTGACCGCGTGCCGCGCCTGCAACGAGCACAAGGGCAACTGCACGCCGGAACAGGCGGGGATGGAACTGATCTACCTGCCGTACGTGCCGAACCGGGCGGAATACCTGATCCTCACCAACCGCCGCATCCTCGCCGACCAGATGGAATTCCTGGCGCAGCACGTTCCGGCGCAAAGCCGCCTGCGCCAGAATCTCGCGTAACTCGCTCAGTCTTTCTTCGCGGGTGCCGCTGCGAAGTCGCGCAACTGCTCCGCCACGAGCTCGTCCGACGACTTGGGCTTGAAAATCAGCCACAGCAGGGCGCCGTTCACCAGGATGAATATCACTTCGACATAGAGCAGCGAGGTGACGATGATGTGGCTCGGCTTCTGGCTGAAGATGAGGTAGAACCCCTCGAAGGTCGGCAGCGTGGCCTTGGTGATGGCGTATACGGACTCGAAGGGCGGGAACAGCAGCACCAGCAGCAGGTTGACGCCGGTGAAGATCAGCGTCGCGTTCTGCAGCCCCATCCAGCTCTTCTTCCCGGCCGCTGGCCTGTCCCGCAACAGCAGCCAGGCGATGCCGGCGTTGACCAGCAGCACCAGCGCTTCCAGCCACAATACGCTGGTATTGATCTCGCCGTAGGGCGGCGCGAGGAAAACCGGATGGAATCCCCCGAAAATCGGCAGCTTGGAGGCCGCGATCGTGTACTGGTCGAACGGCGGGAACAGCAGTATCACCAGCAGGTTGACCGCCGCGATCGACAGCGCGATTGTTTGGTGCCGGTTAACAGCCCTCTCCGCAGTGGCTTTGGAGCCGATTATAGCGGAACAGCGCCTCCGGGCACGGGCGCAGGCTGGAGAGGCTCAGCGGCAGACTGCGAGCGCAAGCGCCTGAAGGATGTCCCCGCTGCGTTCATTCTGCGCGAACGCGGCGACATGCAGGTCGCCGGTCTTCCACCCGGGCTCGATCCTGAAGCGGTGGCCCAGCGCGGCCGAGCCCCGGTCGTCAACGGTATAGGGGCCGGCTATTTCCCGCACCACGAAGTCGTGGCGCAGGCGTTTTCCCCGGTTTTCTCCCGCGGTCACCTGGGTCGAAAGATTGTTCTCGTAGAGCGCGAGGTAAGCGCGCGCGTCCCGCCATTCAGCCGCGTCCACAATTGCGGCGGCGCCTTGCACGGCGAGCATGCCCGCGGGCTCGGTCGCGAGCTGCAGGCTGATTCTGGCCTTGGGCGCCTCTCGCGCCAGTGCGCTCACGTGTCCGCCGAAATCGTCGATCACGGCGCGGCGACGGTAGTCCCTGCCGTTGAGCAGCAGCTGGGGCGTGTACACGACGCGCGAATGGTTGCGCTGGTTGGCGCCGCGCTGGCGCGCGCTGTATTGAGCCTTGGCGAATGGATCGCTCCAGCCCAGGTCATTCCAGTAGTCGACGTGAAAGGCGAGCGTCACGATTTGTTCCGCGGTGTACCCGCGGCCGGGAAGCGCGCTCACCCAGCGGTCGGTGGGCGGGCAGCTGTCGCAGCCTTCGGAAGTGTAGAGTTCCAGCAGTGCCACGCGCCGCGCCCCGCTTTCCCCGCTGCAGGTCGCGGCGTCCGCTGCGGCCACCATCAGGGTCATGGCGACGGCGGCAAAGCGTCGGGCGCAGTCCATTGGCATGACTCCATATACGCGCACCATCGGACTTTGGCTGCTCCACCCGGGTCGAATGAGGAATGGTATTGATCCATTGGTGATCTCATATCTAACTTTAATATAGCATTATAAGGTACTGTTTATACAATAAAACTTCATTCATATTCGTGCCCATCACCCATCACTCATCACGGATTCCAGGTGGCCCAGTTCTTCTCGATCCATCCCGATAACCCGCAGCCGCGCCTGATCCGGCGGGCGGTTGAAATCGTGCGGGCGGGCGGAGTGATGGTCTATCCCACGGACTCGTGCTACGCGCTCGGCTGCCGTCTCGGCGACAAGGCGGCGCTCGAGCGCATCCGCGCCATCCGGAAGCGGGACGATCGGCACCATCTTTCGCTCGTCTGCCACGACCTGGCCGAGATCGCCGTCTACGCCAAGGTGGACAATCACCAGTTCCGGCTACTCAAGAGGGCGACGCCCGGGGGCTACACGTTCCTGCTCAGGGCAACGCGCGAGACACCGAAACGGGTGGCGCACCCGGGCCGCCGGACGATCGGGCTGCGGGTACCGGACCATCGCGTGGCGCGCGCGCTGCTCGCCGAGCTCGGGGAGCCGTTGCTGAGCTCGACACTGATGCTGCCCGGGGACGAGCTGCCGTTGAACGACGCGCACGAGATGCGGCGCCGCCTCGAGCACCAGGTGGACCTCATACTCGATTGCGGCTCGTGCGGGATCACGCCGACGACGATCGTGGACCTTACCGGCGAGGAGCCGGTGATCGTGCGGCGGGGCAAAGGTAGCCTCGCGCCATTCGGCGCGTGACGCGGAACGGCGAACCATGATGGCGCAATGGCGCGAAGCCGGCAGGCTCCGGGCGGCCTGTTAAAATAGCCGGAATCCCTATCTCGGAATTTGCCATTTGGAGCTCAACCTGGTCCAGATCGTCGCGGTCTATGCGTTGCCCGTGATCCTGGCGATCACCCTGCACGAGGCGGCGCACGGCTACGTTGCGAAGCATTTCGGCGACATGACCGCCTACCTGGAAGGACGGGTTAGCCTGAATCCCCTGCGACACATCGATCCGTTCGGCACGGTCGCGCTGCCGCTCATCCTGCTGGTGCTGGGGAAGCTCTTTGGCGGCGGCATCATTTTCGGCTGGGCGAAGCCGGTGCCCGTCAATTTTGCCAACCTGCGCCGTCCGAAGCGCGACATGCTGTGGGTTGCCGCTGCTGGCCCCTTCAGCAACCTCGTGATGGCCCTGTTGTGGGCGCTCGCGGTCAAGATCGGGCTGTCGTTGCCGGGCTCGTATTTTTCGCTGCCGTTGACGCTGATGGGCGCGGCCGGCGTGTTTTTCAATATCGTCATCATGGTGCTGAACCTGGTGCCGCTGCCCCCGCTCGACGGCGGTCGCATCCTCGTCAGCCTTCTGCCCAGTCGAGTGGCATGGCGCGTCGCGCGGATCGAGCCCTACGGCTTCTTCATCCTCATCGTCCTGCTCTTCACCGGCGTGCTCGGCTTCGTGCTGTGGCCGGCGATCGCGGTGCTGATGGCGCTGGTCGCGGCCCTGCTCGGTCTGCCGGTGAGGGACCTGATCCGGCTGGCCGGCCTGAGCTGAGCCGGCGGGGTCCCGATCATGTTCGCCAACCGCGTGCTATCCGGCATGCGCCCGACGGGGGCGCTGCACCTGGGCCACTATCACGGCGTGCTCAAGAACTGGGTGCGGCTGCAGCACGAGTACGAATGCCTTTATTTCGTCGCCGACTGGCATGCGCTCACCACGCATTACGACACGCCGGACGTCATCGAGCGGCATGTGTGGGACATGGTGATCGACTGGCTCGCTTCGGGCATCGACCCGGCGCAGGCGACGCTGTTCATCCAGTCGCGCGTTCCGGAGCACGCGGAGCTGCACCTGCTGCTGTCTATGGTGACGCCGCTCGGCTGGCTCGAGCGCATCCCGACCTACAAGGACCAGCAGGAGAAGCTCGCCGAGAAGGACCTTGCCACTTACGGCTTCCTCGGCTACCCGCTGCTGCAGAGCGCGGACATCCTGATCTATCGCGCGAGCATGGTGCCGGTGGGCGAGGACCAGGTGCCGCACGTCGAGTTCACGCGCGAGATCGCGCGCCGCTTCAATCACGTGTTCGGGCGCGAGGAGGGGTTCGAGCAGAAGGCGGAGGCCGCGATCAAGAAGCTCGGGGCGAAACGCGCCCGGCTCTACCGGCAGCTGCGCACCAAATTCATGGAGAAGGGCGACGCGGAGGCGCTTGCCGCGGCGCGCGCGCTGGTGGAAGAGGCGCAAAATCTGCCCATGGGCGACCGCGAGCGCCTGTTCGGATACATCGAAGGCGGCGGCAAGGTGCTGCTGAGCGAGCCGCAGGCGCTCCTCACCGAGGCCTCCCGGATGCCGGGCCTGGACGGGCAGAAGATGTCGAAGTCCTACGACAACACCATCAGCCTGCGCGAGGATGCCGACAGCGTGGCGAAGAAGATCCGCACGATGCCCACTGATCCGGCGCGGGTGAAGCGCTCCGATCCGGGCGACCCCGCCAAGTGCCCGGTCTGGCAGTTCCACCTGGTCTATTCGGACGACAAGCGCAAGGAGTGGGTGCAGCAGGGCTGCCGCAGCGCCGGCATCGGCTGCCTCGAGTGCAAGCAGCCGGTGATCGACGCGGTGCTCGAGGAGCAGAAGCCCATGCGCGAGCGCGCCGAACGGTACGTTGCGGACCCGACGCTGGTGCGCTCGATTATTGCCGACGGCTGCGAGAAGGCGCGCAAGCTGGCGCAGGAAACGCTGCGCGAAGTGAAGGAAGCGATGGGATTGATTTACAGCTAGGTTTGGCGCTCGAATCGCTGTAAAATACGCCAATGCCTCCGTCGCTACTGCGGGACGGTGGCCGCAAGGCCGCTGAACTGCGTGCACCGACCGGCCGTTACTCCCAGCCGGCAGGACTCTTCCCCCCCAAATTTCCGCAAGCCCCGGCAGGCGCACGGCCCGGGCGGGAGTGCGGCCGTCATGATTGAGCCGGTCGCGGCGAGCCCGATCGCCAGGGTCTACGGCCAGCCCGTCCTGGAGGTCCCGCACGACCTGTACATTCCACCGGATGCCCTGGAAGTGTTCCTCGATCAGTTCGAGGGGCCCCTCGACCTGCTGCTGTACCTGATCCGCAAGGAGAACATCAACGTCCTCGACATCCCGATGGCGAAGCTCACCGCCCAGTACCTCGATTATGTCGAGATGATGCGCGCCCGCTCGCTGGAGCTCGCCGCTGAATACCTGCTGATGGCGGCAATGCTGATCGAAATCAAGTCGCGGATGCTGCTGCCGCGGCCGACCCCGGGCGACCTCGAGGAAGACCCGCGCGCGGAACTGGTGCGGCGCCTGATGGAATACGAAAGAATGAAGCTCGCCGCGGCCCGCCTGAACGAGCTGCCCCAGGCCGGGCGCGATTTTGCGCTGGTCCAGGTGTTGTTCGAGGAGACCGTCGCCGACCGGATGCCGGAAGTGAATCCCGAGGACCTGCGCGCGGCCTGGCTTGCGCTGCTGGCACGGGCCGCGGTCAACCGCCATCACCGCATTTCGCGCGAGCAGCTCTCGGTGCGCGACCACATGACCCGCATCCTGCGCCGCCTGCACGATGCGCGTTTCGTCGAATTCCTGGACTTGTTCGACCCGGCGCAGGGCCTCGCCGTGCTGGTCGTGACGTTTCTCGCGCTGCTCGAGCTCGCGCGCGAGAGCCTGATCGAGATTGCCCAGCAGGAAGCCTACGCGCCCATTTACGTGAAACTGAAAAGCGGCCACCTCGCGGCCGTTTGACAACGGAAAGCCACCATGACGACGACTTCGCCCGACCTTGGACCCATGAAGACCGTGCTGGAAACGGTGTTGCTGGCGAGCCAGGAGCCGCTCCCGGTCGCGGAGTTGAAGGGACTCTTCGACGAGGAGCCCTCCACCGATACGCTGCGCCGCGCGCTCGAGGAGTTGCGCCGCGACTGGCAGGGCAGGGGCGTCGAGCTGGTGCAGGTGGCCTCCGGCTGGCGTTTCCGGGCGCGGCCCGAGTACCAGCGCTACCTCGACCGCCTGAATCCCCAGAAGCCGCCGCGTTATTCGCGCGCGGTGCTGGAAACGCTCGCCATCATCGCCTACCGGCAGCCGGTCACGCGCGGCGACATCGAGGACATCCGCGGCGTCGTGGTCTCCCCCAACATCATCCGGGCGCTGGAGGCGCGCGGGTGGGTCGAGGTGGTAGGGCACAAGGAAGTGCCGGGGCGCCCCGAGCTGCTGGCAACCACCAGGGCATTCCTGGATGATCTCAACGTGGCTTCGCTCGCTGAACTGCCGCCGCTCGACGATCTGGGATCACTGGTGGAGCGGAGCGGTGAGCCGCAGCCGCCGGTCGTCACCGAGCCGGAACCCAAAATAGTCGAGGAGCCGCGACGAGCGGCCGCCTGACGCGGCGCGGGATAGCGCCGCCGGGGCGGGGTCAGGGCGTGGCGGGTTCCAGGCGCGCCAGCACGCCGCTGGATTCGTCGGTGAGCAGGTACAAGAAACCGTCCGGCCCGTTGCGCACGTCGCGAATGCGCCCAAGCGTGTTCTTGAGCATCCGCTCTTCCTTCACCACTTTCTCGCCGTCGAGCTTGAGCCGCACCAGCATCTGATCGCGGAGCGCGCCGACGAAGAGGTCGCCGCGCCAGAGTGGAAACTTGTCCCCGGTATAGAACGCCATGCCGGAGGGCGCGATCGAGGGCACCCAGTAGTGGAGCGGCTGCGCCATGCCGGGCTTGTGCGTGCCTTCGCCGATTCTGGTGCCGACGACGTACTGGACGCCGTAGGTGATGACCGGCCAGCCATAATTGGTCCCGGCGCGGATCACGTTGATCTCGTCGCCGCCCTGCGGTCCATGCTCATGGGTCCACAACAGGCCGGTCCGGGGATGCAGTGCCGCGCCCTGCATGTTGCGGTTTCCGAGCGTGTACTTTTCCGGCTTCCAGCCCGCTCTTCCGACGAAAGGATTGTCTTTCGGCACGCGCCCATCGTCGTGCAGGCGGATCACCGATCCCGCGTGGTCGTCGGGTCTTTGCGCGCGATCCGGGTCGCCCCGTTCGCCGAGCGTGATGTACAGGTATCCCTCGCGGTCGAACACCAGCCGCGAGCCGAAATGGCGGCCGCCGCCACTCTTGGGCAGCTGGCGGAAAATGACCTGGACATTCTCGAGGCGGCTGCCGGCGAGCTTGCCGCGGGCGACTTCGGTGCCGACGCCGCCCTCACCGCGCCCCACGTAGGACAGGTAAACGAGGTTGTTCTCCGCGTAACGGGGATGCAGCGCGACATCGAGCAGCCCGCCCTGGCCGACGGCGGCGATCTGCGGCAGGCCGGGAACCGGTTGAGGATACAGCTTGCCGTCCTTGCCGATGATCCGCAGCCGGCCCGGGCGTTCCGTGACCAGCATCCGGCCATCGGGCAGGAACGCGAGGCCCCAGGGATGCTCGAGCCGCTCGACCAGCCGCACGACGCGAAAAGCGTGCTCTTCGCTGGTGATTGCTTGTGCGCTGGCGGGCGAGGCGCCCAGGGCGAGAGCGGTACTAACCAACGTTGCGGCGTGCGCAGCAGCGAAGAATTTCATGAGTATTAAAGGGGAACCGGCCGGATCGCGAACTCGAGGGTCTGCAGGTCCCCGAGCACGTAAGTCGCCGGCGCGCTCACGCCCGCGACCGTCCCGGGATCGATTCGCAGCGTCTCTTCCCCTTTGATGTTCCGGACCCGCTCGATTACGGCGCGGTGCTCATGGCCATTGCATACCAGGTCGTAGTCGCCCGTGAGCGCCATTGCCCTGGCGTAATGCGGATAGTGCACCAGGAATATCCGCCTTTGCGCCAGGGCCAGGGATCCGTCCTGGCCGTAGTAATGCATGCGGTTCCCGGGTTCCTGCGCGAACCTGGACAGGTTAAACATGTCGCCTGCGTTGTTGCCGTGAATCAGGTGGATCGGCAGCCCCAATCCGATGATCGCGTGCAGCGTGGAAGGCGCCACTAGGTCGCCGCAGTGCAGTATCGCCTGGGCGCCGAGCGCTTTCGCTTCCGCGACGGCCGCGGCAAGCGGCTCGCGATGGTCGTGGCTATCGGAGACGATGCAGATTTTCAGATTTCACCTCCGCGGGCATTGTATCCGATGCGCTGCTAAGTATTTTCTATAGCTGCATAACCTTTTTTTTGGCTTGCTCCGCACCCTGAGCGTTTAGAATCAGCGCAGTAAAAAGGGGGTCATGATGTTCACGAGCAATCCTTTTGCCGAAATTTCGGCGTCCATGCCGCCCGCCGTCATGCAGGCCTATGTCGTCATCATGATTGCCCTGGTGGCGGTAGGGACGCTGTTCGACATCGTACATAAGGGGAGCGCCAAGTATTTTTTCGATAATTGGCGGAAATCGCAAAGCAAGGGGGCGAAGCAAGTCGGTGGCGGCGAATTGGTGTCGATCGCCATCCAAACCGGCCTTGTGGACGTCCTGACATCCGGGGAATTCTGCAACGCGCGTCGCCGGGTCGCCCATCTGCTGACCATGTACGGCTTCGTGATCTACGTCATTACCACCGCCATCATGGTCTTCGGCTACCCGACGCCCGCGACTCCGACGCCCGCCATCCTGCCGCTACTTTGGTGGATTGGCGGCTTGATGGTTTGCCTCGGCGGATACTGGTTCTGGTTCTTCATCCGGGCCGATGTCGTCGCCGAGGGCAATTCGCCGCTGCGCATGATGCGCGCGGACCTGTTCATCCTATCGCTTCTGGGCAGCGCAACACTGGGCTTGATCTGGGCCTTTCTGCAAACGAAAGGCAGTCCGGGGGCCAGCATGTTCTTCGGTTTGTACCTCATCGCCACGACAGTGCTGTTCGGATCGGTACCGTGGTCCAAGTTCGCTCACATGTTTTTCAAGCCCGCAGCGGCGTTCGAAAAAAGGGTTTCCTACGCGAACGGCACCCGGAGCAATCTGCCCGGCCCCGCGGACAAGCCCGAGGTGTTCGGCAGCGCTCGCGAAACACCCCGGCACTACTGAGAGGCGACGAGAACCCATGCCAACTTTCGTTTACATGACGCGGTGCGACGGTTGCGGGCATTGTGTCGACATCTGCCCGTCCGACATCATGCACATCGACAAGACCTATCGGCGCGCCTACAACATCGAGCCGAACATGTGCTGGGAGTGCTACTCCTGCGTGAAGGCCTGTCCGCAACACGCCATCGATTGCCGCGGCTATGCCGACTTCGCCCCGCTGGGCCACAGCGTCCGGGTGCTGAGGGAAGAGGCCAAGGCGACCATTTCGTGGAAGCTCAAGTTCCGGGACGGCCGCGAGAAGAACTTCGTGTCGCCGATCCGCACGACGCCCTGGGGATCGATCAAGGGACCGGCCGAGTACGACGCGCCGCGCCCCGAGGATTTCGCCAGGCAGGAACTCGCACACGAACCGGATGCGCTCAACATCAAGGGGGGATTACCCGCGTTGCGTCCGGATCAATTGAAGCAGGGAGTCGTCTGATGGGACTGTTCGGCGGCAGAAAAACGGTATTCGTCGACGCGGACATCCTCGTCATCGGCGGCGGCATGGCCGGTTGCGGGGCGACCTACGAGTCCCGGTACTGGGGGCGCGACCTGAAGATCGTCTGCGTCGAGAAAGCGAACATCGAGAGGAGCGGCGCCGTCGCCCAGGGGCTGTACGCCATCAACTGCTACATGGGCATGCAGTGGGGCGAGAACCAGCCCGAGGACCATGTGCGCTACGCGCGCAACGATCTCATGGGTCTGGTGCGCGAGGACCTGGGCTACGACATCGCACGGCACGTGGACGGCACGGTGCACAAGTTCGAGGAATGGGGCCTGCCGATGATGAAGGACCCCAAGACCGGACGCTACCAGCGCGAAGGCAAGTGGCAGATCATGATCCACGGCGAGTCCTACAAGCCGATCGTCGCCGAGGCGGCGCGCAAGGCCGCGACCGAGGTCTACAACCGGATCATGGTCACTCACCTGTTGATGGACGAGAGCAAGCCCAACCGGGTCGCCGGCGCCGTCGGGTTCAATGTCCGGACGGGCGATTTCCATGTGTTTCGCGCGAAGGCCGTCATTGTCGCGGCCGGCGGTGCATCGCACATCTTCAAGCCGCGTGCCGTGGGCGAGGGCATGGGGCGGACCTGGTATGCGCCCTGGAGCAGCGGGTCGTGCTACGCGCTGCCGATCCAGGTCGGCGCCAAGATGACGCAGATGGAAAACCGCATCGTCCTGACCCGCTTCAAGGACGGCTACGGCCCGGTCGGCGCCTACTTCCTGCACCTGAAGACGTACACGCAGAACGGCCTGGGCGAGGAGTACGAGAAGCGGTGGGTCGAGGACACCAGGGCGCTGGTGGGCGAATACATCGACCACCACCCGGTGCCGACCTGCCTGCGCAACCACGCCCTCCTGAAGGAGCTCGCGGCCGGCCGCGGCCCCATCCGCATGGTGACCAAGGAGGCTTTCCAGGACCCGCACAAGGAAACCGTCGGCTGGGAGAACTTCCTCGGCATGACGATCGGGCAGGCGGTGGTCTGGGCGTCGCAGAACATCGACCCCAAGCACGTCAATCCCGAGCTGACCACGTCCGAGCCCTATGTCATGGGCTCACACGCCACCTGCTCCGGGGCGTGGGCGAGCGGGCCGGAAGACTACGCCCCCGCGGAATACCAGTGGGGCTACAACCGCATGATGACGGTGGACGGGCTCTTCGGCGCCGGCGACACCATCGGCGGCACCGCCCACAAGTTCTCCTCGGGGTCGTTTACGGAAGGCCGGATCGCCGCCAAGGCGGCGGTCAAGTATGTAATGGAAAAGGGCAGGGACCAGCCCCAGGTGAGCGAGAAGGAATATCGCGACCTCGAGAAGCTGATCTACCAGCCCCTGGAAAACTACCGGGTCGGCCGCAACGAAATCGTCGCCGGGACCGTATCGCCGAGTTACCTCCTCCCGATCCACGGTCTACAGCGCCTCGAGAAAATCATGGACGAATACGCCGGCGGCATCAGCACCAACTATATGACGAACGGCGTGCTGCTCAACCGCGGCCTCGAGTTGCTGACCATGCTGAAGGAAGACATGAGCAACATGGGCGCCGAAGACCTTCACCAGCTTCAGCGCACGTGGGAGCTGCACCACCGGCTTCTGGCCTCGGAGTCGGTCACCCATCACACGCTGTTCCGCGAGGAAACGCGTTGGCCGGGGTATTACTACCGGGGCGATCACATGAAGCTGGATGATAAGAATTGGCATTGCTTCACCCTGTCCCGCTACGACCGGAGTACCGGCAAGTGGGCAATGGAGAAGGCGCCGGTCTACCACATCATCGACTGACCGGCAGTGCCGTCAGCGCGCGGAGTGCCCGGACAGCTTGACCTCGACCTTGTCGCGGGCATCCAGCCCGGCGTAGTACTCCCTCAGGATATCGAGGACTTCGGGGCGCGAGAATTCCGCCGGTACCGCGTCGCCCTCGGACAGCCATTTCCTCAGCTTGGTTCCGGATACGAGCAGCCGGTCCTTCTCGCCGTGCGGACAGGTGCGTGCCGAGGCCATGCCGCCGCAACGGTAGCACCAGAACGTCCAGTCGATCTTCAGCGGGCGTGTTTGCAGCGCATCGCGCGGAATCTCGTCGAAGATGTGATGCGCGTCGAATGGGCCATAGTAGTTTCCGACGCCCGCATGATCCCGGCCGACGATCAGGTGCGAACAACCGTAGTTCTGGCGGAACAGGGCGTGCAGTAGCGCCTCCCGGGGTCCGGCGTAGCGCATATCGAGCGGATAGCCGGCCTGGACCACCGTGTTCTTGCCGAAGTACTGGTCGATCAACAACGCGATCGCCCGCGTGCGCACCTCTGCGGGAATATCGCCCGGCTTGAGGTTGCCCAGCAGGGAATGAACCAGCACGCCATCGCATACCTCGATCGCGACTTTCGCCAGATATTCATGGGAGCGGTGCATCGGGTTGCGGGTCTGGAACGCGGCTACCGTTGACCAGCCGTTAGCCTCGAAGGCCGTGCGCGTCTGGGCCGGAGTCATGAAGAGCGGCCCGTAACGTTCGGGGAATCCACCCTGCGACAGCACCTTCACGGGTCCGGCGAGGTTCACCTCGCCTTGCTCCATCACCATCTTGACGCCCGGATGCTCGAGGTCGGCGGTGCGGAACACCGTCGCGCACTCGTGCGCCTTGTTGATCCGGTACTTCTCCGTGACCTTCATCGTGGCCAGGATCGTGCCGTCGTCGGGGTCCGCGAGCGCGATGTCGTTTCCGGTGTGGAAGGCCGCCGCCGTGGCGCCGTCGGTCGAGACCGTGATCGGGATCGGCCAGAACAGCCCGCTCGCCATCCTCATGCCGTCGCAGACCCCTTGCCAGTCCGCGTGCGTCATGAAGCCCTCGAGCGGGGTGAACCCGCCGATGCCGAGCATGACGAGATCGCCCCGCTCGCGCGAACTGACGGCGACGCGCGGCAGGGACTGTGCCCGCCGTCTCTCCTCGGCAAGGGCGGCACCGTCAATCAACAACGGCTTGAGCTTTCCTGCTCCGTGGGGGTTAACCAGTCCGGGCACGGCGGAAATCGTGGGCTGCAATGGCGGGTTCTTGTTTGACGGCAAGAGGTTAGCACGCAGCACGCCGGCCCAGTACGCATTAATTTTTATTGCCGGATAAGATTCTTCGATTTTTGACCCACCAGGACCGGATAGTGCCCTAACTCATGAGATCAAAAAGAGAAAATGGGTATGCTATGATTCCACGACTCACGTTTTTCCGCTTGGGACACGCCGGCATAAAAAAAGCATTCGGGGGACCCGGCCGCAGCGGCTATCAACGGGTTCTTGGAGAGGCGGATTCTGGCCTTGTTTACCGCGTGCCTGAAAACGGTTTTGGTGGCCCTGGCAGTAGTCTCGATTTCGGTTGCGTCCGCGCCCGCGGCCGACACTCGGGATCCGTTCGAAACCGACCGCTACGTGCCGGCGGCGCCGGGAATTCGTTGGCTATCCCCGTTTGAGTTGCCGCAGGTCCCGGCAGCGCCCAGCGCCTCGTTGCCGGCGACGGATCGAACGCTGACGCTCCCCGAGTTGACCGAGTTCGCGCTGCAGCACAATCCGAAGAGCCGCGAGGCGTGGTTCGCCGCCCGGGCTGCAGCTGCCGCAATCGGTATCGAGCGGTCAGACGACCTGCCCCAGATCTCGGCGTTGATCACCACGCAACGCAGCGAGACCGGCGGCCAGACCGGCAACCAGAATCCCTGGCTCACGCGCTACGGGCCGACCGTGACATTGAGCTACCTCCTGTTTGACTTCGGGGCGGGCGACAGCCGCGTCAAGGCGACGGAGTACCAGGCTCTCGCGGCATCGTTGACCCAGAATCGAGTCCTGCAGGACGTCGTGTTCCAGGTGGAGCAGGCGTACTTCCGGTTGCTGGGCACTGAGCAATTGGTCCGCGCGAACGAATTGTTCCTGAAGAGCGTAAGCACTTCGCTCGATGCGACCCAGCGCCGGCGCGAGGGCGGGCTGGCCACGGTGGCCGACGTCTACCGTGCCGAGACCCAGGTCGCGCAGGGGCAGTTGAATCTCACGCGCAGCCGGGGCGAGCTGGAAAAGGCGCGCGGCGCGCTCGCCTCGGCCGTCGGCTTGCCGGTCAACGCGAAGATCCGTGTCATGACCATAGAACGGGCGCCTCCCATTCGGGAGATAACCGAGTCATTGACCGCAATCCTCGAGCGGGCCAAGGTGAGCCGTCCAGACCTGGTTGCGGCCGAGGCCCGGACACGGTCTGCGCGCGCGCAGGCCGACGCGGCCGCCAGGAGCACCCTGCCATCGATCACGGTCAGTGCGACGACCGGCCGAACTTTTTACCATGGGGAGCGTCCCTTTACGGATACGAACAGCATCCAGCTGAACTTGAACATTCCGATATTTACCGGGTTCAGGGATACCTACACGGTGCGGCAGGCCGAGGCGCGGGCGGCGCAGGCGGAGGCTTCCCGTGACGTGCTGTACCGGCAGACCGAGATGGATGTCTGGCAGGCGTACTATGACGTGCAGACGGCGGCCGGGGGCGTCAGCACGACGGAAGTCCAGCTCCGCGCGGCGCAGCAGACGGCGGAGGCAACCCTGGCGCGCTACCAGGCAGGATTTGGATCGTTGCTGGATCTCATCACTGCGCAGGTTGAGGAATCGAATGCGCGCGTGCTCCGCATCCAGTCCTTTCTCGACTGGTTCACGGCGGTTGCCCGCCTGAATTTCTCGATTGGCGCCAGCGACAAGTCAACCTACGCGGTGCAGACAAGATGAAGCGAATCTGGATGGCAATAATGTTTGTCGCCGTTGCCGCCGGCAGCTATGGCGCCTGGTGGTGGTGGCAACAGAGTGGCGTGGCTGCGGCCCAGGGCAAGAGCGCGAAGGGCAAAGGCAAGGGCGGCCCCCTCGTCGTCAAGGCGGCCAGAGCCGTGGCGAAACCTATGCCGGTTCTTATCGAGGCCGTGGGCACTGTCGAGCCCGAGCACAGCGTGCAGATCAGGGCACAGGTCTCCGGCGTGCTGCAGTCGGTGCAGTTCAAGGAGGGCGACCTGGTCAAGCCGGGACAGCTCCTGTTCCAGATCGACCCGAGGACCTTCGAGGCTTCCTTCCGGCAGGCGCAGGCGCAACTGGCGCGGGATATGGCCCAGCTGGAGAACGCAAAGGTGCAGCAGGATCGGCTCGAGCCGTTGCTCAAGCGCGAGTTCATCACGCGCCAGGAATTCGATGTCGCGGTGACGTCCACCAAGTCGCTTGAGGCGACCGTCGCGGCGGACCGGGCGCTGGTGGAGCAGGCTCGCATCCAGGTCGAATTCTCCCGCATCCACTCGCCGATTGCCGGGCGCACCGGGACGCTGGCGATCAAGCCGGGCAACCTGGTGCCCACCGCGGGCGGCGGCGTGCCGCTCGTGACCATCAACAGCACCGATCCCATAATCGTGTCGTTCAGCATTCCGGAGCGCCAGCTGGAGGAGATCCGGCGCCATCAACACGAAAAAGACATGCGCATCGAGATACTACCGGACCGGAGCGGGCCGGCGGCGGCCGAGGGCAGGCTGGTATTCATCGACAACACCGTGACGCCGCAGACGGGCACCGTGCTGCTCAGGACCCGCGTCCTGAACAAGGATGAGATCCTGTGGCCCGGTCAGTTTGTGAACGTTCGCGTCGTTCTCCGGATCGAGCCCGACGCCGTTGTCGTACCGGAGGTCGCAGTCCAGCCCGGGCAGGACGGGAGCTTCGTCTACCTGATCGATGAGGACAGCAAGGTGCGGGTGCAGCCGGTCAAGGTTGCGCGCCAGGTCGGCAATGAGGTCGTCATCGCGGCGGGCGTCAGGCCCGGAGACCCGGTGATCACCGAGATTCCCCAGGCGTTGCAGCCGGGCGCGGCGGTGCGCCTTGCCGGCAGCGAGGGCCGGGAACGCGGTGAAAAGGGCAAGGGCAGGAGGGGGAAAGGCGGCAAGAAAGGGGAGAAGAAGTCCGAAGCCAAGCCGGAGGGTTGAGCGCCATGAACCTGTCGAGAATTTTCATCGAGCGTCCGGTCGCGACCAGCATACTCGTCGCGGCAATCGTCATCTTCGGCTTGATCGCATTCCGCGCGCTTCCGGTAAACGAGCTGCCCAGCGTCGATTTCCCTACCATTCGCGTCGATGCCGAGTTGCGCGGCGCCAATCCGGAGATCATGGCCTCGACGGTCGCCACGCCGCTCGAGCGCCAGTTCAGCCAGATTTCTGGCGTGGACAGCATGAACTCGTTCAGCATCGCCGGGCGTACCCGCATCACCCTGCAGTTCAGCCTGGAACGCGACATCGATTCGGCGGCGCAGGACGTGCAGACGGCCATCTCGCAGGCGATGCGGCGCTTGCCGGAGGGCGTCGATCCCCCGACCCTGCGCAAGATCAACCCCGGCGACTTCGCGATCATCATCCTCGCGTTGAGCGCTAGGACCCTGCCGCTGCACGAACTCAACGAATTCGCGGAGACTAATATCGCTCAGCGCCTGTCCACGATCAACGGCGTCGCGCAGGTTCTGGTATTCGGGCAGCAGAAATACGCGGTGCGTGTCTTCATTGATCCGGAAGCGATGGCGAAACGCAATCTGGGGCTGGACAAGGTGGTCAGCGCCATACAGAACGCGAACAGCAATCTGCCGTCGGGCGTGCTTCAGGGCAGCGCGCGCAGTTTCACGGTCAAGTCCTCGGGCAAGCTCGAGCGCGCCAGCGGCTTCCACGATCTTATAGTCGCCTACCAGGACGGCATGCCGGTGCGGCTGTCCGACGTCGGGCGCGCGGTGGACGGGATCGAGAACGCCAAGGTCAAGAACTGGCTGAACGGCGATCGCAATATTGCGCTCGCGGTCTACCGGCAGCCCGGGGCGAACACCGTCGAGGTGGTGAAGCGAGTCCGGGCCCTGTTCGAAGAGATCGAGCGGGAAGCGCCGCCTGGAGTCAAGATCGGCGTCCTCAATGACCGCTCGCAGTTCATAGAGGCCTCCATCAGGGAAGTGGAATTCCACCTGCTGCTTTCGGTCACGCTCGTGGTGCTGGTGATACTCGCGTTCCTGCGCAGCGCGAGATCCACCCTCATCACGGCGCTGATCCTTCCGACCTCGGTCATCGGCACGTTCGCGGCGATCTACCTGCTGGGATTCAGCCTGAACAACCTGTCGCTGATGGCGATCATCCTGGCCGTCGGTTTCGTGGTGGACGACGCCATCGTAGTGCTGGAGAACATCACGCGCCACATGGAGATGGGCAAGGATCGCCTGCAGGCCGCGTTCGACGGCTCGAAGGAGATCGCGTTTACGGTGATCTCGATGACCGTTTCGCTCTCCGCGGTATTCATCCCGATCCTGTTCATGGAAGGGCTGCTCGGACGACTGTTCCGGGAATTCGCCGTCACGATTGGCGTGGCGGTGCTGATCTCCGGGGCCGTCGCGCTCTCGATGACCCCGATGATGTGCAGCCTGATGCTCAAGCCGGCGCACGAGCACGGCCGGGTCTACCGGTTCTTCGAGCGGATTTTCGACGCGTCCCGCGATTTCTACGGCACGACATTGCGCTGGACCATGCGGCACCGGGGCTTGATGCTCAGCGGATCGGCCGTCGTTCTGGTGCTGATCGGGGTCATCTACAAGGCGGTGCCGCACGGCTTCATCCCGCGACAGGACACCGGCGTCATCTTCGGAAACACGCGCGCTCCGGAGGGGGTGACGTTTGCCGAGCTCGAGCGGCGCCAGCACCAGGTGGAGGCGATCGTTCGCAAGCATCCGGACGTGGAGGCGGTGATGTCGACGGCGGGCCAGGGATTCGGCGGCCAGACGGGCGACAACATCGGCCGGGTGATCGTGCGACTCAAGCCGCGCGGGGAGCGCAAGCTCAGCGCGGACGAGATCATCCAGGAGTTGCGCCGTCCGTTTGCCGGCGGCGCGCAAGGGCTGCGCGTTTTCATGAACAATCCGCCGTCGATCAATATCGGCAGCCTGCCCGGCAATGCCGATTACCAGCTGGTGGTGCAGGGATCGGACCTGAAGACGCTCTATGCGGCGGCGCAGGACTTCGAGGCGAGATTGCGCGAATCCGGCTTCCTGCGGGAGGTCAGCACCAGCCTCGAGCTGCGCAATCCTGAAATCCAGATCAGCATTCTTCGGGACCGCGCGGCGACCCTCGGCGTGTCGCCACAGCAGATCGAGAGCACGCTCTACAATGCGTACGGCGGGCGGCAGATCAGCACGCTGTATGGCGCAACGGATCAGTATTTCGTGCTGCTGGAGCTCGATTCCCGTTTCCAGCGGGACATCAATGCGCTGCGCTCGCTATACGTGCAGTCCAATACGGGCCGCATGGTGCCGATACACGCGGTAGCGGACATCAACATGGGGGTCGGCCCGGTCTCGGTGAGCCACTACGGCCAGCTGACGTCGGTCGTGCTCTCGTTCAACCTGGCTCCCGGCGCTTCGCTCGGGGATACCGTTTCGCGCATCCAGCACATGGCGGGCGAGACGCTTCCCACCGGTGTCACCGTGAAGATGGCGGGCAGCGCGAAGGCATTCCAGGACGCGTTCCGCACGCTGCCGATCCTGCTCCTGATCACGATCGTGGTCATCTACATGGTGCTCGCGATTCTCTACGAGAATTACGCTCATCCGGTGACGATACTGACCGCGCTGCCGTTTGCGGGCTTTGGCGCATTGCTCATGCTGCTCCTGGTCGGCAAGGAGCTCAACGTATTCAGCTTCGTCGGGATCATCCTGCTGGTCGGGCTGGTCAAGAAGAACGGCATCATGATGGTGGACTTTGCGCTTCAGCTCCAGCGCGAGCGAGGGCTGCCGCCCCAGGACGCGATCGTGGAGGCATCGCTCATTCGTTTTCGCCCGATCATGATGACGACCTTCGCCGCAATTTGCGCGGCGTTGCCGCTGGCCTTCGGCACTGGCACCGGATCGGAGATGCGACAACCGCTGGGCATCGCGGTGGTCGGAGGGCTGGTCTTCTCCCAGTTGCTGACGCTGTACGTGACTCCGACGTTCTATGTCAGCATGGAGCGGCTGACCGATTGGATCCAGGGCCGCCGCCGGCAGCCTGCGGCCGCGCCCGTGGGGCGCTAGACGGCGCCACGTTCTGGCCGGCGCGATGGCCAGCAAGCGTAATGCACCCGGGCGGTGCGTTCGGCACCAGGTATTTGACTCCGCTTGAGAAACAGGTTTGACGCCACCTGGCCAAATCCGATATACTTACCGGTCTAACTGGCGCGGGGTGGAGCAGTCTGGCAGCTCGTCGGGCTCATAACCCGAAGGTCATAGGTTCAAATCCTATCCCCGCTACCAAATTTTTAGGACGCCAGTTCCGGAAACGAGGGTTTTACCCTCGATTCCCCTAAGTCAGGCCGCAGTCATCCTGCGGTACCCCTTAGAAACGCTCTTTAACAATCTACAGCCGATAAGTGTGGGCACCTGGTTTCGGAGGGTCCCGCGCGTTCGCGCGCGGAGTCTCAAGCAACTAAGTGCTCGCACGACGTAACATACGTCAAGCGAGTTAATACTTTGCAGTGATTAAACTGAAGAGTTTGATCCTGGCTCAGATTGAACGCTGGCGGCATGCCTTACACATGCAAGTCGAGCGGCAGCGCGGGGGCAACCCTGGCGGCGAGCGGCGAACGGGTGAGTAATACATCG
>Ga0209343_10002133_pt1 | contig 25821 bp, 20 predicted proteins | sample RifCSPlowO2_02_FD_184026 | JGI IMG/M metagenome (GOLD analysis project Ga0209343, IMG submission 184026) | Groundwater microbial communities from Rifle, Colorado - Rifle CSP2_plank lowO2_0.2 (SPAdes) (version 2) | ecosystem: Environmental > Aquatic > Deep subsurface > Groundwater | place... | reverse complement strand
CATGACCCTTTGCCTTAAGATATGCGGCAATGGACATGGTGCCGATATATTCGTGCCAGATTTCCTGTATGAAGGCAATACGGGCCATAGACGTAACACCTCAATTCAAAATTTCTCGTTACCAAGCTATGTTTGGTAACGCAATTGTATAAGAAGCTCTGCTTCTTAAAAAGCCGGAGCTTTTTAGACACTGCCGTTCCCAAGCTGGAGCTTGGGAACGAGAGGAACCCCAAAAATCAATGTCTATTTTGGGGGTCTTAAAAACCCCAGCGCAAACCTGAAACCTTTAATATATCGTATAAGGTCAACCATACCATTTATCTTTTTAAGTTTATTAAGTATATATCTCGGCCTGAAGTAAAACCGTCTCATTGCCTCTTTCTCCATTGACAATAACTCTTCCCTGTTTTTATATCCGCTCGGCAGAAAGACCGCGCTCCAACCGTGGTATTCAGAAAAATCTGTTTTCAGATTTCCATAATTCTTAGCCTGATGCCACAGGCTCGTCCCCGGATACGGCGTTGTCAGAGAAAACTGGGCATAATCAGGGTCAAGCTCTATTGCAAAATCTATAGTCTTTCTCGCAAGCTCAGGGGTTTCTCCGGGGAGGCCGAGCATAAACGACGCCCTTATTTCTATGCCGGCCTCCTTTGTCCATTGATTGACCTGCCTTATCCTGTCAAGGGTTGTCCCTTTATCCACCATATCGAGCAACCCCTGGTCACCTGATTCATACCCGTAAAAGATATTAAAGCAGCCTGCCTTTTTCATCTTAAAAAGGAGCTCTTCTGTTATAGTATTGACATGGCCATAGCATGTCCATGTAATATCTACTCCTTCTGATATGAGCCTGTCGCAGAATTCCATCATCCAGTCCTTCCTTATGGTCATGGTATCGTCCCAGAAAGATATCTCCCTTGCGCCATATCTTTCCATTACATGCTTAATCTCAGCTATAACCCTTTCAGGACTCATCTGACGCACCTTTTTGCCGAAGACAGCGCTTGCGGAGCAGAAGCTGCACGGATATGGGCAGCCGCGCGTGGAAATCATATGCGCGACAGGCAGCCGCTTATACTGATTGGGGAGCGGGATGTATTTATCCATTGGCAAAAGCTCACGGGCAGGAAACGGCAGGCTGTCTAAATCCGCTATAGGGCTCCTTACAGGGGTTTTTATTATACTACCGCCGCTTTTAAATATCAGGCCGTTTATATTCTTTAATAAAGGGCTGCCTAAAAGCCTCTGTCTTTCATATACGGTGTCTTTGAATATATTCATCAACTCAAGGCAGGTTGCCTCGCCTTCGCCATACACAAGCAGATCGAAACATTCATCATGCGCCTTAAATATCTCTTCAGCCATTATAGTGGCATGCTGGCCGCCGAGCATGATAAGAATCTCAGGGAAACGCTCCCTTATCACATTAGCCAAGGAGGCTGCCCTGTGAAACATGGATGTCAGAGCTGAAAGCCCCACTGCCCGCGGCCTGTGAACTGCTATATACCTGCAAATATCCTCCTCAGTCATATCCAGCGCCAGGGCATCAATAAGGCCTACATCATAGCCGCTTTTTCTCAGATATGCGGCAATGCCGGCGATCCCCAGAGGCGGCAGATGCCCGCCGCTGCTGCCTATCTTCCTGTTGCCGTATCTTTCTTTGACAGAAAGGGGCGGATATATTAATAGGATGTCCATATTATTACTCCAACAACTATAATTGCAACCTCTGAAAAGTTGTCATTCCCGCATAGCTTAAGCGGGAATCCAGGTTTTTATAGATATGGATGCCCGATAAAAACCTTCGGGCATGACACACGTTTAATTGCTGGTTTAATATATTTTTTAGCCTTTTTTTGCGTAAACAATCATCTGTCCTGTTGGTATTGTTATGCCAGCGCTTAGAATGCCCAATCTTTTAAATATAGCCTCAAGAACCCTTACAACTCTATTTGAACGAGGGAAATAATATCCAAGCCTTTCCAGGATAAAATGCAGTGGTTTTTTAAGCCTTTCGCCAACAATAAGTAGTATCTTAAAACCTTCTCTCTCAAACATCCTCTTAATTGTCTCGTTTGTAAAGTAATACAGATGTTCTTTTGGCTTATACTGGAATCTCCTGCCGCCTATAAGCCCTCCTGCATCAGGGGTAGAGAGAACAAAAAGACCATCATCCTTCAATATCCGGCTTATTTTTCTGATTGCCGCAACGGGGTTCGGAAGGTGTTCTATAGTTCCGAGGCAGGTTATCACATCAAAGAAATTATTTTCAAAACCAGCGTCAGTTATATCGCCTGCAAAGACATTTAGCCCTTTTCCCCTTGCTTTATTTACAGCGTATGGAGACACCTCTGTGCCGTAAACATCCCACCCCTGCGCCTTCGCTTCTTCCAAAAGAAAACCCACAGCACATCCTACATCCAGAAGCCTTCCCCCTTTTTTAAAGCTCTCTATTGAATCAAGGAGTTTTTTAAAATTTGCAATATGATATTGCCTGTCAGCCTCATAATCCCGATAGCCTATTGAATCATTTTTAGATATCCTATAATAGCCTTCTGAGTATAATTTCTGTAAATACTCTTTTTTAGGCCGCGGGTTAACAAACATCAATCCGCAGGAGTTGCATTTCACAATCCTTAATCCATCCTTAATAAACAGCAGTTTTTCGTCAGCGTTACCGCAGAGATTGCAATTAACAGCCTCTAAAACTGCATTGTCAGCCGCCATATCCGCCAAACAACACCTCTTTTCCGTCCATAATCAGTCTCTTGAGTTCATATAAGCTTTTCACACCCAAAAGCCTTTTGGCTATATATGACGGCCTTCCATAAAACCGCCTCACAGCATAGCTTTTAAGTTTTATTATATCATTCCCTGTAAGCGCCTCATTACCCATGACAGCATATGTGCCTGACTGGTCCATCCGGATATTTCCCTCTGCTATCCACCCGGAATTGATGGCATACTGCCGTATCTGTGTCCCTGCCCGTGGTATAAGGGTGTTAAATGACACAAAATCAGAATCAAGCCTGACAGCAAACTCAATAGTCTTCACAACATCCTCTCTATCCTCTCCCGGCAACCCAAGGATATATGTTGCCAGAGTCCTTATGCCATGCTTCTTACACAATCTGAAAGTCTCTTCTACATCTCTTAATGTATATCCCTTGCCCATACTCTTAAGCGATTTCTCATTGGCTGTCTCAACGCCGAACAGGATGGTATGACAGCCTGCGCCTTTCATTAACTTGAGCAATTCTTCATTTATTACATCCACCCTTGACCAGCATACCCATCCAAAGTCTATTTTTTCTTCCACCATGCTTTTGCATAATTCCTTTGCCCTTGCCCTGTTAACACCAAATGTCTGGTCATTAAAGTATATCTCCCTGCATCCGAGGTTTTTAAGATAGCGCAGTTCGGAGATTACATTCTCAACAGGCCTGCACTTGAATCCCAAGGTTGCAATAACGCAAAAAGAACATTTATACGGACAGCCATAATCAGTTAGAACAGTTGCGAATGGCCTGCGTCTCACAAAGGGATAATTATAATTATTCATAAACAATTCATGCCGCGGGATAGGTATCGTATATTCTTTTTCTGCTGTGCGCGGAGAGATTTTTTTTACAATTTCGCTTCCTTTCCTGTAAATCATGTTCTTTATTTTATCTTCCTCGCCGCTCAAATAGGCTATTACATCCGTATTGGTAAAATCCATGAGTATAGCGTCAAGAAAGGGATAGTTTTTAAGTATTACTTCGCCATTTTCCAGAAACAGGTCCCCTGTTACAATTATTGGGATATCGTATCTTCTTTTAATATTTTCAAGAAAAGGGGCGTCTTCATGATAGGATACTGCGCCGGCAAGGGCAACAACGGCCTTTGGGCTGATATTTCCTATCTCAGTCATACATAACCCTGCATCCATGCCGAGGGCCATTGCGTCCAGAACCGCAACATCGTATTTTTCTGCAATTATGCCGCTCAGCACAACAAGGTCTGTAGGCGGATAGATATAACTCCCTTTTGAAACCTTACTGCAGTAATAATCCCTTATATACGGCAGTTTCCCTGGCGGGTTTAACAGTAAAACCTTTTCTCTCATGCTGTACCTGTTTTGATTAAGCCGTCTTTTTTCATCTTCCTGAGCCTCAGCACCATTACCATTGTCTCCAGAAGTGTTATCCAGTCAAGCTTTGTTCTCCCCTGTCTTCTGTCCTCAAAAACTATAGGCACCTCTTTAATGCTAAAACCATTCAATGTGATTTTGTATAACAGCTCAAGCACGATTGACGGTCCTCCTGACACCATATCATCAAGGTCTATCTTTTCCAGCGCCTCTCTTCTGAAACACCTGAAGCCTGATGACACATCCTTTATCTTCACGGCTAAGAGCATCCTTACATACATGCCTGCCATTTTTGTGATAAGCCTTCTCAACAGCCCCCTGTCCTTGTCCTTTCCCTTGTCAATAAAACGCGAACCGATTGCAACATCGTATTTCTCCATCCCCCTCAGTAGCTCAGGGATATACTTCGGGTTATGCGAAAAATCCGCATCCATCTCAATAATATAATCAGCCCCTTTTTCAAGGGCATACTTTAAACCATCTATGCCTGCCACCCCCCTCCCCTTTCTCCTTTTCCTTAGGAGAAGATGAACCCTTGGCTCCTTCCCTGATATTTCCTCCACAATCTTCCATGTGCCATCCGGCGAATTATCATCCACAACAAGAACCTCTATATCTTTATCTATCTCAAGAACCTGTTGAAGGAGAGGAGAAATATTCTCCCTCTCATTATATGTTGGAATCATTACTATTGTTTTCATCTGAAAATACCTCTTTTATTCCTCTTGCTCCCAAGCTCTAATCTCTCGTTCCCAAGCTCTGCTTGGTAACGCAATGGTTGATGAAGCTCCGGCTTCATAGAAAAAAGCTGGAGCTTCTTAGGCACCGGCATTCCCAAACCGGAGCTTGGGAACGAGAAATACACCAAAACCTACTAATGATATTATAGTTAATAGCGTTATATAAAGGCCTATTTTGAATGTCCACGGGTCATAGATAAATTCAACCTCATGCTGACCTGCTGATAAAGGCACAGCCCTAAATGCAAAATTTGCCTTTAATATCTTTTTTTCCTGCCCATCCACATACACCTTCCAGCCAGGATAATAGGTCTCACTGAGAACAAGAATCTTTGGCCTGTCAGTATTAACGTTGAGTTTTATACTGTTGTTGCGATAGTCAACTATAGCCACCTCATTCTCTCGTTTTTTTTGTTCTTTGATGGTTTTAGTTTTTACTAACTCCGAACTCCGAACTCCTAACTCCGAACTATTCCCCCCCCACGGCTCTTCATACAAAAGCGCCTCTTCACCGGGTCTAAAATCTTTACTCTGCATAACCTGCTTATATTCATCTTCTTTTGCAACAATCCTGTATTTCTCAACAAGAAAAGCCCGTGGAAGATAATTGAGGTTTTGGTATATCTTCAAAAATTTATCCGTTCCATATTTTTTCAAATTTTTATCAGACCCTGCCTGTATGACCTTTACCAGTTTAAATTCCTTTGACTTTATCTCCGGTATAGACAAAACATATTTTACATTTAAAAGGGCTAATAGATTAGTGGCATCCGGCCCTGACGTTGCAGCCAAAAAAGCAAATACCTTTTCATAATCTGAAAGTCTCATTACCTCAACACCTTCCATATCAAATATTCGTCTTTCCAGATTATATCCATGTATAATTTCCTTATCAAAATTAGCGATACTTTTGTATTCTTCCGGTGTCTTGTCTTGATTTTTTTCCGATGTTGTTTGAACTATTCCCTTCTTTGTCTTTGGTGTTGTAAATATTCTAAAAAACTTGTCCTTATCCTTCATAACAAAATCCATACTTTCGCTATTTTTATGATAATCTTCTACTTTAGTAGAATAATAATACCCAAAATGCGCAAAGAAAAGGTCTATTGTTAAGATTGATACCAGAAGATATGGCAAGGCTTTTCTTATCTTTGCAGACCTTAAACCGCCATAAAGGATTAAGACGCTCATCATAAAGATAACCAAAAGCCTCTTTGTATTGAATACATTGATATATACATCGTTATACTCAGGGTATTTTATTCCATTGGCAATTAAGTAATTCTTTACCTCTTGAGCAAAATAACTGAGCCCCCCAAAGGCAGCGGCGGCTATGGTTGCAAGGCAAAGGAGACCGAAGATTATCCACTTCCCGCTTTTTCTTCCCTGCTCAAAGTTTTGCCTGAGGCTGTCCCAGCCCAAGCCTGCAGAAATAGAAAGCAATATGAATACAAGAAATAGAAATTTCACAGGGTATCTGATTTTATTGAAAGAAGGCAGGTAATAATAAAGATATTCATAGATGCCAGTATTTTTTCCAAAGGCAAGGACAAATGAGAAAAGCAAGAGCAACAAAAACGGCAAGGTCTTCCGTCTATTTTCTACGAAGAAGAAGGCAGATAATATAAAGGGGATGGTTCCAATATAAATTGTCTTAAGCCAACTCTGGTTTGACCAATATTTTGCTTCTGATGTGCCATAACCGTAAGGGTCGGGGATAAAGAACTGGACAAGGTCTTTTAAATCCATTGACCATGTTGTCGCTTCTATGTAACTAAGGCCGTCTGCCCTTATGGAGTAACGGCTTAACTCTAAAAAGGGAAGGAGTTGGACTGCGGATAAAAGAAGAAAGATTGTTACAGATAGAAACAGATAAGTTACTCTTTTTTTTATAGAAGCACAGTTTTTTGGGCGAGCCTCGCTTGCAGAAAATCTACCACCCTCCCCTTCATCCCCTCCCGTCAAGGGAGGGGAGATTACTTTAGGCTCCCTCTCCCCTACAGCTTTGTCATTCCCGCATGTCTTAGGCGGGAATCCAGCCTCCGATAGATTCAGTCGGTGGTAAAAAGATGGATGCCCGATAGATACATTCGGGCATGACAGAGGGGGATCTTCGGAGTAAAGTCTTAAAAGGGTATCCGGCAATAATGCCAAAAATAAAAGTAGACCTAATGTCCCGTATACAACCTCTATGCCGCCGCCAGTAAACATGATGGCAAGCGCTATGCCGGTCAGAATGGCATAGGATATTGCTCTCATAGAGGATGCCCTTCCCCTCATCCCTTCCTTCTCCGCTGAGTGGAGAAGGTGAGGTTGAGGGGTAATAGACTTCATATATAGCAGGATTGTCAGAGGAACCCATGTTACAGACAGCAGGGTGGACAAGAGATTATGCACGGAAATCATATAACCACCCAGCATAAAGATAAGAGCGCCTATAAAAGAGCCAATTGTGCTTGCATCAATCTCTCTCATAAGCAGAAACATAAAAACCCCTGCTAAAAAAAAATGCAGGATTATAATCCAATTGAATGCAAGGTCAAATGGCAGGATAAGTAAAAAGATGTTTAATGGATAGAATACTGCGGACTGGAGTGTGGCTAAAAGGGGAATACCGCTATAATAATAGGGATTCCAGAGAGGAAATTCTCCGTTTTTTACAGCCTCAACCCAAAAGAGCCTTGGAGGAATAAAAAAGACCGAGAGGTCTCTCTCGGTCAAGAGGAGGTTTCCTGTTAAGGCATTGTAAAAAAAACCACAGGCTAAAAGGAAAAGGCAAGCTATTACAAAAAAAATTTTATCTTCTTATATTCCATTTTATAATTTATATATTCTTCTATTTAAATTTTATCGCTACTTATAAAGCAAGTGAAATATACCACAAGAACTACCAACCATACCCTACCCTAGGACCTGCAGTGGGATTTAATGTAAGTGTCATGATATATGTATTACCAGACACTGTTATGGTTAGTGCTGATACTTGGTCCGTTCCCCCCGCAGTAACATATATATTATTATTTGCCTCTACACTAGGCCCGCCTCCAATACCTGCCTCGAACATAATCTGATTTGCCACGCCTCCTGTTGACCCTATCGCATACGAGGTAGCTTTTATTATATACTGCGCATGAAGCATGGTAGCAGTCCCCATTATACCGCCCGCAACGCCCTTTGCAGTAGCACTCTGCGCGTCTGACTTGATGTCTATAAATCTCGGTATCGCCACTGCCGCAAGGATTCCCAGAATAACAATAACCATCACAAGCTCAATCAATGTAAAACCCTTCCTGGATTTTAACATTCTCTTACCTCCTTTTTTTTGATGTAGAGTTAGACATCTTTCCAGAAACAAATCAAAGCCTTCTGCTACAACGCAACCCCTAACTCACTACTTTATACAGAAGCAAGATTGCTTCACTTCGTTCGCAATGACAATAATTCAAGGTTTTCCGCAACAGGATGTGAAGCCCCTAATCCCAGCCTCACGGCGCTTTCCTTTTTAATTGAACCCATGTTAACGACTTTTATAAAACTTGTCAAGCCCAAATTTTAACCAATTTCCCAACCCAATTTTCCAACTTGTTGTTTTTTCTGTCATAATTTTTATAAGGCAATGCGGAGAAAGAACCTTTTAACATCTTCCCATTCAGTCTGGCCGATTGAATACTGCAAGGAGGGCTCTTTCAAAAGAATAACATCCTTTAAGCCCTTTTCAGCTTCATCGAAAAAGACGAGGGCCCTTTTTATATGATAAGTATAGTCGTGTTGTGTTCCGTACTTTTTAAGGGTTAGGCTGACCAGTTGCTCCAAGGGCATATTAGTTGTTTCCATTATAGCCTTTAAATCTACAAAATCCTTTGCGGTTCCTCTCTGCACTATTGCTACTATCTTCATAGCAGCAATATCTATAAGAGAGGCCAGTGATATTTTGTTGACATTATCATAATAGAGAGGTTCAAGCAGGGGATAGGGGTAATAAAACAGACTTAACCTTACGCCTTCAACTTCTGCTACTAAGGAATCTCTATCCGAAACATCTTCAATATGGACTAAATGAGCCTTTCGTATTACCTCTATAATCGGCCCTGTAAGAAAATGTTCTTTCGTAAAAAGGTCTATGTCTATCGAAACCCTGTGCCCTAAATAGAGGGTAACGGCAGTGCCGCCAGCCAAATAGACATTGTTAGGCAAAGGAAAAGAATTTAACTTGCTAAGAAGGGAGGCCACATGCTGGGGGACTGCCGGGTAAAGCATCGCGTATCCTCCTTCTTGATATTTAGATATAGACACCAGTAGTTGGCGGTTTGGGGGGAAATATATGTGCTCTGCTTAATAACCTCTGTTATGGTATCTCTATCATAGGTTTTAAGCACAAATTCCACCTGTTTATCTCCCCCATGCTCAAGGAGGCGCTCAATGATCAAAAAACTATCCTCCTTGATATCCAGGGACTCAAGCATAGTCCCCCACAGACAAGGCCTTAAAATGTTATAAACCTCTTGCGTAAGCATGTCTAACTATACCATATTAAAGACAAGGTTTTCACCAAATTTCATATCCCTTTGTCTCTGTCTTTATCCTGCCTGTATTTGGGTCATATATATACCTGTTGCCAAAGGGGTCAAGGAGCTCGCCTTCTTTGTCAACAGCCATGCCCTGAATATACGGCCAATCCATTGCAATAGGCGTATCCTGTGTTGGAACAACCACCTTTTCCTGTGTCAGCTGCCTTAATGACTCAGGCAGCTTCCCTTTTGTAATATGATAGAAGCCCACTGCCCTTCTTATATTGCTAAGCTCTATCCTGAGCGCGGCCTCTCTTGCGAGGTAGGCGGATGACCAGAACCTCTCCACGGCAATGAGCAAAAAGAGCGCAACCATGATGATAACCAGCAAGGTCTCAAAGAGTGTCCGGCCATGATTGTTATTCAGACAGCAGGCATTTCTCCACAGGACAAAGTTATTGATAGGAGAGTTTTTTTTCATCTCCTCACGAATTTTACTATATCCCACATGGGCAGGAATATGGCGAGCGCCAAAAATAAAACCATACCGAATATAAAAGCAAGCAGTATTGGCTCAAGTGTTGTCGTAAGGTTTCTTATGGTATATTCAACTTCCTGGTCGTAATACTGGGCAACCTTGTCCAGCATCTCATCCAATGCGCCGGTCTCTTCGCCGACCCTTACCATCTGCACCACCATGGGGGGGAAGAGACGGCTCTTCTCCATCATCTCCGACAGGCTCTTACCTGCCCTTATATCTCCTTCTATATCCTTTATTGCTTTGGATATGACCTTATTATCCACCACCCTTGACATTATATCAAGGGACTGCAAGATTGGCAGACCGCTCCTGTAAAGCGCCCCGAATATCCTTGCAAACCTGGACATGGTTGCCTTCTGGGAAAACGGGCCTAATATTGGTATTTTAAGCTTAAATCTGTCCCAGTTATAACGGCCTGCCTCGGTCTTCGTATACAATCTAAAAATTAAGAAAGGGGCAATGACAGCAACGGCCAGCAAATACCAGTATGAACTAAAAAAATTGGATGCAGCAATAAGAATCTTTGTAGGAAGCGGAAGCGGCACTTTAAAGCCGGAATAAAGTTTGGCAAACTGCGGGATTACGAATGTCATAAGGATAGCTATTGCCGCAAAGATGGCGCCTACAACTATCTTGGGATAAAGTGTTGCGGACTTTACCTTTGAGTTAATCTCCTGTATTTTTTCTTTGATGGCGGCAAGCCTGTCAAGGATATTGTCCAATATGCCGCCTGCCTCGCCTGCCTCTATCATGCTGTAGTATGTCTCGTCAAAGGCATGCGGGTGTTTTTTAAGGGCATTCGCAAATGTGGCGCCGCCCTCCAGATCTTCCCTGACTGTCTTTATAATGCCGGTCAGTTTCTTGTTGACCAATTGAGTTTCAAGGGTAAACAGCGCCCTTGTCAGCGGAATGCCGGCGGTAAATAATGTTGCAAGCTGGCGGCTGAAGAGTATGATATCTCCGGGGGTTATACTCTGAAGGAGGAGATTAATATCAGGAAGTTTTATAGGTTTTCTTGCAGACCTTACAGATATGGGGATAAGCCCCATCTTATCAAGATTGGTTTCAGCAGCAGCCTTTGTGGAGGCTTCAAATGTGCCTGTCACCAAAGCGCCTGCCCTGTCCCGGGCTCTGTAAAAGAAAAATGGCATAATCTTTTATCATAAAGTAAGCAGTATGCAGTAAGGAGTAAGCAGTAAAAGACAGATTCTTTTGTTTTCTGCCTACTGCCTACTGTCTACTGCCTACTGTCTTTATTCAATCTCCTGCGTTGCCTGCAGGACTTCTTCTATTGTTGTATGGCCGTTGACAACAGCCCTTAAGCCTTCGTACCTGAGAGTTCTGAAACCCTCTTTCATTGAAGCGGATAATATAGCGCCGACGTCTTTCTTCTCAATAATCAGCCTTCTTACAGTCTCATTTATCACCAGAACCTCAAAAATCCCGATACGGCCTTTGAGCCCGGTGCCTTTGCACACATTGCATCCCTCCCCTCTGTAAAAGGTAAAGGGTTTATCTGTAACAGCGATGCCCAGGTCCTTGAGCATATTCGGGGAGGGCTGATACGGAACCTTGCATTTGGGACATACTCCCCCTATAAGCCTCTGCCCAACAAGGCAGGTAATGGCAGAAGCGATGAGAAACGGCTCAATGCCCATATCAATAAGACGGCTTATTGTCCCCACAGCATTGTTGGTATGTATGGTTGATATGACGAGATGGCCTGTAAGCGCAGCGTGTATTGCAATCTCAGCGGTCTCTCTGTCTCTGATTTCTCCTATCATGACAATGTCAGGGTCCTGCCTCAATATATGACGTAGGGCAGTGGCAAATGTTATGCCTACCTTGGGGTTCACCTGAACCTGGTTTATTATCTTGAGATGGTATTCTATAGGGTCTTCCACAGTTACAATGTTCTTATCCATGGAATTTATCATGTTCAGTATAGTATAGGCGGTTGTTGTCTTGCCGCTGCCTGTGGGACCTGTGAGGAGTATCATGCCAAAGGGCTTTTTAACCATCTTCTTCAATATTGATAGAGTGTCGTGCATGGGTGTTAATTCCTCAAGTTTGAGGATGAGGGCGCTCTTATTCAACAGCCGCATGACTATCTTTTCCCCGAACATGGTAGGTAATGTAGAAACGCGTATATCTATGTCGCTGTTTCCTATCTTTATGTTAAATCTGCCGTCCTGCGGAAGCCTTTTTTCAGCTATATTCAGATTTCCCAGTATCTTTACCCTGGATGCAACAGCAGGGTGCAGTTTGAGGGAGAGGTTTGACATCTCATGCAGAACGCCGTCTATCCTCATCCTGACACGCAGCGTATCCTCGTCAGGTTCTATGTGGATATCGCTTGCCCTTTCCATTACTGACTGGGAAATCATAAGATTTACGAGCTGGATAACAGATGCCTCGCTGGCAATCCTCTCAAGTTTTTCAGGCATCTCTTCTTCGCCCTTGAGAAGCTCTATCTCTGTTCCTTCCAGGCGCTTTGCAATCTCGTTCAAAGAGCCGGTCATGCCATAATGCTGGTCTATCGCATTCTGAATCTCGGTTTCTGTTACAACAGATGGGAATATCTGGCAGTTGCTGGCCTTTTTAAGGTCATCAATGGCAAAGACATTCAGCGGGTCAACCATTGCGACCTTAAGGTTGCTCCCCTCCTTTGCAAAGGGAATAACCTTGTATCTTCTTGCCAGCATCTCAGGTATGAGCCTGACAATCTGCGGGTCTATAATTATACCGCTTAAGGAGATATACGGGATATTAAATTGCTGGGCAAGTGCGCGGGCAATGCCTTCTTCGGTCACAGCGCCCATGTTAACCAACGTCCTGCCGAGCCTGGCGCCGGTTTTCTGGCTCACATTCAGGGCTTCTTCAAGCTGTGATAGCGTAATCAGGCCTGCATCAACCAGCAGTTCCCCTATCTTTTTAGCCTTTTTTATTACTGCCATGAAACTCCTTTAAGTAAATTTCTAATTACCAATTTCTAATTTCTAATTATGAAATCTTTTGCGCCCTTTTCTCGTAAGCCTTAATAAAGGCCACAATCTCCTTATTAAACCTTTCAAAATCCCCAAGATTGTTAACGATGATATGATAAAGCTCTTCAGGTGTTACCTCTTTATAAAAATGAACCATACGATTTCTATAACCTGCCATGAGATAAAGCACCTCTGAAAGCTCCTTGGAAATTACCTCTTTCTTTTCCAGCTCCCTAACAATAGCCTTATACTCTATTTCTTTAAATCCAGCTATCTTGGCAAGGATATGCCTTCCGATGTCGAATACAGCCTCCAGCCCCCTTCTCAGGTAACTTTCTACAAATGGGGGGTTTTTCCTGTCTGAAAGAAATTTCTCCTTTGTCAGCTTTGAATATGGTCTAAGCTCCACGAGACAAGCCTCTATAAACCTCACGAGTTCAAGGATTCGGGCTATATTCAAATTCGAAATAACCATCCTCTACCGCCTCCATGATCTCTTTATTGAATATCCTCTTTTTATAAATAAGATCCCCTGCCCTCTTAATTACCTCTTCCTCAAATTCATCGGATATAATTGCATCTTTTTCATATATCCTCACACCTTTAATAATTTCAAACTTAAATAGGATATCTACCTCATGCATGAATACGATATCCACTTCAAATGGTTCGAATATATCAGAGAATTCTTTATAAAGAGAGCCGTATATCTTGAAGACATCCAGAGGTGGGGTCTCAAAAGCAACCGCAAGGTCAAGGTCAGAAGATGGCTCAGGGACTACATAGCCACCCTCGAGGTATCTCCTTCCATTATCCGCCTGGGAGCCAAAAAGATAAACCATATTGCAGCCATATCGCTCAGCTATATCCATAACATCCTTTATCATGGGTTGGAATATAACACAGTAATATATATGCGTCAAGAAAACCGTCTCTGCTAAATAAAAAAGGGGCTATGGATAACTCCACAGCCCCCTGCAGCCTCTTGGATATTTGAAATAATGAAAGAATTATGTTTCCAGTGCAAAAACCTCTGGAAACTGATTACACCGATTTTTAAAAGATTACACAGATTATAACCCTTTGTTTTTTCGGTGTTTTTAATCGGTGTAATCTGAGTGTAATCTGTGTAATCATTGTTTTTACGCTTTTTGCAGTAAAAACAATTATGAATTACCCGAATTATGAATGAAGCAATTTGCAGTTTGTAATTTTTAATTCGTAATTCTTAATTTTTAATTGTCCTACCCCACAAACACACATTGGCTTACGGGCGTCCTCGTATCCATGTTCCTGCCCCTGTTTATATGGTCGTCTATCTCAGCGGCACAGCCTATCATCCTGCCGAAAAGGAAGGTAGTGAATGCTGCGGTCTCTACCGCTTTTTCGGTTATCTTGCCTGCCTTGAAGGGCAGCCATACCATCTTGAGAAGTATTACCGCTATGACAGCATCAATATTCACACAGTAGACATTCTCACTCACCTTGTTATCAAACAGGGACTGAACGAGATTGTGATAGAAATCAAAGAATATATTGTATATGCCCTTTTCCTCAAACAGGCTGTTAACAAACCGCTCTCTTGGGTCGTAGTTGACCTGTTTACCTTTGAATACAGGATGGTTAACACAGGGCACCTTCATATAGTCAATATTGCCCGCAGACTTCTCCTTTGCCTTATACTTGCCGTACCATTTGGCATATTCATCTGCAATAGTCTTGAGGTTAAGGCCATGGTTCTTATCAGCAGGGTTCTTCAAATCCTTATCTTTGAAGCGGTCTATCAGGAATGCAATGGCCTCATAGCCATTACCGCCGTGGGCAAAGCCTGTATGCGTTAGAAAGCCCACAAATGCCTTATTGAGCTGGACCCTATCAGGCTGTTCAGGGCCGTCTGCGCTGACCCCGCCCTTGGGGCCCTGCGCAGAGATAGTACCGGGGCCGTTTGAGATAATCAGGCCTAATAGCATGGAGAACTCAAATAGTTCATCTGTTGTTGGTTTCCTGCCTATCAGGGCAAGGAATGCGGCCTCAGTAAATGTCCACTTTGAAAGAAGCTCATTGTTATCAACACCGCAGAATTTCCCCTTTTCATGTTTTTCAGACAGGACACTGCATCCTATGAATGCCGAGAATATCCTTGAATACCACGGAAGGCTTATAATTGTTGCCTTTGATATCTTCTTTCTTATCAGGGCGCTCCAGCCCAGGGTCATCCATATAGCAGCGAGGACGGCATCTGCTGACGGCTTCCCGTTTGAAGCATCCTTCACAAAGTTTATGAATACTGATTTACTGCCAAGCTTTTCAGCCTGCGCAAGCATTGTTCCGGTAAGGCTGTCGTCCTTTGCTGCCTTTAATGCATCAGCCTGCCCTATCTTAAGCCCCTTAAGGATGTCGGCGTAATCAAACTTATCTGTTGGGTTCTGGAGTTTAGAATGCTGGAACAACTCCAGAAGGATTGCTACAGCATTAATTGCATTCTTCACCCTGCCCTTGCCTACTATTGATATGGCAGAGGAAAGGACCGTATTTGGAGAGTTCTCTGCGGCCCTTGCTGCATCGGCAGCAAGGACTGCCGTATCACCGTGCATATTAACATAAGAATTGAATGCCAGATTGGCAAGGCCCTTTCCGTATGCATCAGGATAGTCCTTAATAATGGAAAAAACAAGATTCTCCTCCAAAGACCGCTTTGATGAATCAAGGATAGAGACATTGTGGACCTTTGTCACCTGTGTATTTGCATCCATCATTGATGCGCCACTTGCGTCCTTCATGGGCTGCCTTGGATACTGTGCGCCCACCTGCCTGCTTATTATCTCTATCTGCTCTGCATAGGGTTCAATGGCCTTTACAATATTAACGTCAAGTTCCTTTGGGAGCTTGATGCCCTGATTGTTACCGAACCAGCACTTTAAGGAGAGGTCGCCCTTTGGAGCAAAATCCGACTTAATGTTGTTAAGCTCCATCACCTTTGTAAGGGCCTCGGGTATATGCGCAATGTTTGTAACAACTGCGCCCTTTTTGCTGAACACAGGATTTTCCGGGGTGTATATATCCTTGACTCCAAAGTAATCCATGAACCATTTTTCCTTTGCCCGCGCATCATCGCCTGAACCCGCAAGCGAGCCTGCATGTCCGCACGCCTTGGTTAGCTTTGCCTTCCACCTTCCCACAACGCACGCAACAGTCGGTTTATTTATCTCAAGGCCGTATTCATAGTAGCCGCCAGGCTCAGCATAGATTATTGCCCCCTTGCTTCTATCATCATTGTCCAATGCGTTAAAAAATTCCTTTGGCGCAAAATGTATATATACATCCTTGCCGCTGGATATGGATATTGTCGTCCCCCATCCCTTTGTAAGGAGATAGGTTGCAATGGTTGTGGTAAAGTTACCGGAATTTGAAAATATGGCGACAGAGCCTTTGACAAGGGATTCCTCAGGTTTGTTGCCGCCTAATGCGCCGCCTATCCTTACCTTGTTCCATGCATCGGCAACGCCGAGGCAGTTGCCGCCGAACACATCAACGCCATTGGTCTGGCAGATTGCCCTTATAACCCTTGCATCCTGGACCGACACCTTTTCTGTAAGTATTATTATCTTCTTCAGGTCCGGGTTCTGCCTGGCAACCTCGGCAACACCGTCCTTAACGCCTGAAGGCGGAAGATAAATAACTGCTGTATTGAATTTATGGCCGGCAGCCCTTCCTTCTTTTATGGAATTATAGACCGGAATGGGCCCGAGTTTTGTCTCCAGAACCTGCCCGGACCTTCCCGGTCCGGTGCCGAACACTACATTGCCCCCTGAATATTCATGGCTTACCGGCGTAACAGACCTGCTCTCATTGCCAAGTATATTGAGAACGCATACCCTGTCCTCTTTTGTTGCTATATCCGATAGTGAATTAATCCCCACATAATATGGAAATTTTTTGACGCCTGCCTTGTGCATAATACCCCCAAAAATAGTTAGGAGTTGGGAGTTCGGAGTTCGGAGTAAAAAGATAAAAACAAATACTCATAACTACGAACTACAAACTCCGAACCGTAACTATATTCCCATCTTTTCCTTCAACTGTTTTTTCCCTTCCTTTTCCATCCACTGGTCAACCTTAAGCGCATAGTTGACCACCTCTGACATAGCGCTGTCAAAGCCAAAGAACTTATACGGCAGGCCAAGGGACTCCACAGTATCCTTCATATATGCCATGCCTCTTATAAGATTTGGGCCTCCTCTGCCCACTACAACAAATATGGGCACTGGTCCGTATTTCTGGAAATACCCTCTGAGCGCATCTGCCATTGCCCTGAATGTCTCGTATATATCTGTATTATTGGCCTTGCCTCCGATAATGAAAAGCACATTGGACTGACCAAGCCAGTATTTAAATACTATCTTTGATATCTCAAGCATCTTGGCATAAGGAGGGTTACCTCCGAAGTCAGAGGATATTGTTGCCCTCTCGCCAAGGAGTTCTGTAACAAGGGCATTGGCGCCGCCGCCGAATGTGGGGGCAGTGATTGTCCCTTTGGGATTTATGACAAACACATCGCTCTGACCCTGGTATGTCCTGAGCTGATTAATCTCCTGCTCAAACTCTGAATAATCGGATGCAAACAGATGCGACGGCAGGTCAAGTCGTTTCCATGCAGGGTCGTCTATGTCAAAGGAACATTTAAAATCGCACGCCACAGGGACCAGCCTTCCTGCACTGTCAGGCGACATCCTTATGGGATTCAATTCAAGCACATTCATCCCGTAATTATTATAGAGCGCCCACAATCTGGGAAGGTTCTGGACAAGGGGGCTTATTATCTCCTTGGGCGCGCCAAGCTCCTCAAGGGCATTTGCCACGTGGAACGATTTAAGCCCTGTGAGCGGGTCAAAGGGAATCTCTTTTATCTTATCTTTGGAAAGCTCTTCTATGTCAACGCCACCGTGATGGGTTATTGTCATGATGGGCGCCCTGAATACAGTGCTCTCTGATATGGAAAAATACACCTCATGCTTTGCAGGAACACCACCCTCAAATGTTACGCCGTCTGCCTTTGCGGTGTTATTACCGGTCTTATGCTCTATAAAATACAGCCTTTCCTTTTCCTTCAGCGCTGCCGCGATATCGCTCGCCCTGCCGATGAGACCGGACTTTCCTTTCTTTCCAACACCGCCCTTGAAGATGGGTTTTATAAAGACCTGCCCCTTCCTCTTTATAAGGTCTTTAATCTCATCCACGCTTGCCTCAGGCCCTAAGACCTCGGCATACTGGAATTCAACGCGCTTTAAAAGTTTGCTGCCCCATAGTAAACCGGTTAACTGCATAAAACCCCCGTAAGTAGTTAGGAGTTGGGAGTTCAGAGTTAGGAGTAAAAACAAGAACGCAAAATATCCTCTCTCCGAACCCCGAACTCGTTACTCCGAACTGAAACTACATATTCTTTATTATCTCTATTCCAAACTCTGAGCGCTTCACCTCATTGGCTTATAGCATGGAGTCCAATCTTTTGGCAATTGCCTTGATAAACTGCTCGGTATCTACATAGGAATCCTCTGGCGGTTTAGAGGTTTCGTGAATCAATCTTGCCAGGTCGCCGGTAACAGTTCCTGATTCAATCGTCTTAACATTTGCATCTTCCAGGGCCTCGGCAAATTTTACCACATCAGTGGTGTTGTCCAGTTCTCCACGGCGCTTTAAGGCGCCTGTCCATGCAAAGATACTTGCTGTTGGATTGGTAGAGGTCTTTTTCCCCTGCTGATGCAGACGAAAGTGCCGGGTTACTGTGCCGTGTGCAGCCTCTGTCTCCATCTTCCCGTCGGGGCTGACCAGAACAGAGGTCATAAGCCCGAGAGAGCCAAAGCCACTGGCAATCATATCACTCATTACATCACCGTCGCGGTTTTTTGTAGCCCAGAGGATTCCGCCAGGGTGCTTCATTATCTGTGCTACTGTATCGTCAATAAGGGTATACCAATAAGTGATGCCTGCCTTTTCAAAATCACCCTTCCTTTTATTGAACTCTTCCTGAAAGATGTTCATGAAGAAAGAATCATATTGTTTCAGAATGGTCTGCTTGGCAGAAAACCAGAGGTCTGTTTTACGCTGTAATGCATATGTTATGCTTGCCTGCGCAAAGGAGCGGACAGATTTTTCAGTATTATGCATGCCAAGTGTTACACCACGACCTTTAAACTCATGAACGGTTAATGTTGTAAGTTGTGAGCCGTCAGCAGGTTTATAAACCAATTCCACTGTGCCGGGTCCGGGAACGGTAAATTCAGCCGCCTTATACTCGTCGCCGTAGGCATGACGACCAATGATTATAGGCTTTTTCCATGAATTCACAGCCGGTTTAATATTCTTACAGATGATAGGTTCACGGAAAATCGTCCCGTCAAGATGCGCCCTAATGGTGCCATTCGGGCTTGGCCATTGCTTGCTGAGTTTATACTCCTCCACCCTTGCCTTATCAGGTGTGATAGTAGCGCACTTTACACCCACGCTGTGTTTGGCAATGGCTTTTGCAGCATCCATGGTTATCTGGTCTTTGCTCTCCTCCCGCTTGGAAAGCCCTAAATCATAATATTCAAGTTTTACATCCAGATAGGGCATAATCAGATGCTTTTTTATCCATGCCCACATAACCCGTGCCATCTCATCGCCGTCAATCTCTACAATAGGATTTTTAACCTTAATCTTTTCTGCCATTTTATACCCCCCAATCTAAAATTAATTAAGAATTTGTTTTGAAATAATTTTACGAATTAATTAAGTAATGCCCCTTTTTGAAGACAAACCTATTTTGAAGCCAAACCTAATATTCACCTCCTTATTAGAGGAAGTTTTTATTACCAAATATGCGATATATTGTCAATATATATCGCCTATCCGTCCTGTATTAAATAACACATGACAAACCGATAACTGGAATACCTCGATATATTGGTCTGCCTTTGTTTAAAAAAATAAAAACCGCCTGAGCTTTTTAGTTCGGAGTCGGAAGTTTAGAGTTCGGGGTATTTATTTTTACTCTTAACTTCTAATCTCATAACTAAAATGCCCAGACGGTCGGCTATATCATTAAATCTTCCGTTCCCCGGTGGTAACCACCTTAATTCCGTCAGTTGCGGAAGCTGATAGTTTAATAATTTAAAAAAGGGAAGCTTAAATACCAAATGTTATTTGCAATGTCAAATAAAATTTCTTTGGTGTATTCACCTTCTCCTGTGATGATGGGCAGGCTATTGGTTAAGTTTGTTAAGCGGGAATACCGCGCTGGGTTTCCCGAAAAGGAAGCCCTGTCCAAGCGTTATCCCCAGCTGCTTTAAGGCGCCTAATTCCTCCTCTGTTTCTATCCCCTCGGCAATTACAATTGAACCCATTTTATTTGCAAGGCCGTTTAATGCCTTTAAAAGCTCCTGTTTGAGGATATTCTTATCGATTCCCCGCACTATAGATATATCAAGCTTTATATAATGGGGTTTTAGCTCCACAACCGTCTCAAGGCTTGAATACCCTGAGCCGGTATCATCCACAGCTATTGAAAAACCCACCTCCGAGTAAAATCTTACCGCCTCTCTGAAAAGGTCGTAGTTTTCTATGGCCTCCCGTTCTGTCACTTCAATCACAAGATTTTGAGGCTTGATGCCAAGCTCCTTAAGGCAAAACTCAACAGAGGTCTCCCTGAATCCAGGGTCCAGTATGGCAGACGGCACGCAGTTAAGGAAAAGCTTATGCTCGCTTTTAATGCCCCTCGCATTCTGCAGGGCCTTTCTCCTGCACAGGCTGTCAAGTTCAAAAATCAACTCTGTCTCTGCTGCCGCATCAAACAAGACATACGGGCTCTCATATTCAGTCCCTTTCGGTCCGCGGGTCAATGCCTCATATCCTATGATGCTGTTGCCCTGCGAAATATCTATTATGGGGTGAAACAGGGTTCTTATGCTTTCTTTTAATATCAATTCCTGAAGTTTCTCCTTGTCCCGCATCAACCTCTTGAATTCCTGATAGCTGCACATCTTTTTGGCGTCATCCACCAATCTGCTCAAGAGCCGCTCATCCCTCATTAAAGGATTATGGAGTACAATTGCATATCCAACGCTTATCCTGGGCCTGCCCTTGAGATAAGGCACCACCAATGGGAAAATCTTTTCATTTAGATGGTCGGCAAGCCTGCTGCTCAGGGTTTCGAGGTCTGTTGGATAAAAGGTTTCACTCTCGCGTTTTTTAGAGAGGAAGACCAGAAATTCCTCGCCCCCTGAATCAGCGGTCACAATTACATCATCCTGCCTTACCACATTCCCTTTCAGTTCTATTATGATACCATGGACTTTTGCCAGAATATCCTGGTAGATTTTTTTGCCGAATATCTTTTCAATGCTCTGAATCCGTGCGCAGTTGATAAAAAGCGCAGCAAGGGCAAGGTTCTTCTCAAGGGCTGCGCAAATGTCACCCGCTGTTTCCTGATAGGTGGGTATCAGCCTTTTCTCGTCTCTTTTTACAATCTCCGGCATATTATCCTCCGTTTTCAGAAATCCGGCTCAATCTAAAATAACAATAAAAACAAGTTTTTTGATTATATCACATAGCTGCCCTTTGTCAAAGAGCACATAAAAAGGGGCAATGAAAAATTTAAACCGCCACAAGATTGTCCCTGTGTATCACCTCATCATAATACTTATAAGTCAGAACCTTTTCAATATCTGTGGTCTTTACCCCTTTTATCTTTTCCACCTCTGCCGAGCTGTAATTGACAACCCCTCTTGCAAACTCCCTCCCGCTCTGGTCAACGCAGTGGATTACCTCGCCTGACTCAAAGGTGCCATCCACCCTTGTTATGCCGGAGGGGAGAAGGCTCTTCCCTTTTTTGAGTATGGCCTCCTTTGCGCCATCGTCAACAAATATCCTCCCTGTGGGTCTTGCTGAAAACGCTATCCAGTGCTTTTTGCTTGTGAGCCTGTCCTCCATAGGAAGAAATAGCGTCCCGCACTCCCTGCTGTTAAAGATGCTTATTAAAATCCCAGGATTCCTGCCATTTGCAACAATAGTTGGTATGCCGAAATGGGCTGTCTTTTTTGCTGCCTCCACCTTGGAAGCCATGCCGCCTGTGCCAAAGGCGCTTACCCCTCCCAGTTCAGTTGTCAGGCTGTCCGCATTTTCTACCGTGGATATGAGTTTTGCCTTTTTGTCCTTCTTGGGGTCTATGTCATACAACCCGTCTATGTCTGTAAGGATAATCAGGAGGTCAGCCTCCACCAGATTTGTCACAAGGGCTGCCAGATGGTCGTTATCGCCGAATTTTATCTCATCAACTGCAACAGTGTCGTTTTCATTTATAATGGGGATAATATTGTAGCCAAGGAGGGTGGAGAGGGTATTCCTGGCGTTCAAAAACCTCTGCCTGCTGCCGAGGTCGTCATGGGTTAGAAGCACCTGCGCCACCTTTTCACCCATAGAGCCAAAGGCCTTTTCATACATGGTTATAAGGCTTCCCTGGCCAAGGGCTGCAATTGCCTGTTTTTCAGGTATGCTCGCAGGCCTTTTTTTAAGCCCCATCTTCTTCATGCCTATGGCAATGGCGCCCGATGTTACGAGGATGACCTCTTTGCCGTCCTTCTTTAGAGAAGAGATGTCATGCGCAATGTTTGCAAATACCCCTTCATCAACCCCTTCTCCGTGAGGGCCTGCAAGCACGGCGCTGCCTATCTTTATTACAATCCTTTTTGCTGCAAGGATATAATCTTTTCTATTCAAAATACAGTAAAACCTCCCATGCCTTTATCGTCCGAAGTCATAACATTAATGGGTTTATCATATCAAGCAATACCTTTTCCCCTGCCTGTTTTTCTTAATCAGGATACCGTGCCGCGATACTGCGGATGGTGTCAAGGCTTGCAAAAAAGGCATTTACCAGATCAGGGTCAAAATGTTTGCCTGAGTCTTCTTTAAGGGTCTCCAGCACCCTTGGCTCGTCCCAGGACTCTTTATATACCCTTCTTGAGGATAATGCATCGTATACATCTGCTATGGCAACTATCCTGCCAAAAAGCGGTATATCTTCTTCTTTTTTGCCGGCAGCATCCCTTTTACCGGATTCAAAGCCCGGAAGGGGTTTGCCTGTCATAATGTCAATATGCCCCGGGTATCCTCTGCCGTCCCACTTCTCATGGTGATTCAGTGCAACAAGGGAAGCAGCTTCATCAAAATCAGAGTACGGGTTGGAGAAAAGCCTTGCCCCGAGATATGTGTGCTGCTTCATGATTTCGATTTCATTTATATCCAGTTTGGCGGGCTTTTTTAGTATAACATCAGAGATTGCCACCTTGCCCACATCGTGCAGCATTGCAGCCATCCTGAGGATATCCTTATTCCTGTTAATCTCCTTCTCCGGAATCCCCCTCTGCAAGGCCCATGTTTCATAAATCTCCACAGAATACGCAGCCACGCGGTTTACATGGGCGCCTGTCTCCTTTGGGTCGCGGAGTTCAGCCATCCTTATCATACGCAGGATTATAGCCCTCGTCATCATGGCACGTTCCACGGCAATGGCTGCATTGTTTGCAAAGTGCATGATAAAGGGCTCATCCTCTTCTGCAAACGGGATGATATTTCTATCCCTGTCAAGTGCATTAATGAGCTGTAAGACACCGATCACATCCCCCCTGTTGGTTTTAAGAGGAAAGGTCAGCATTGACCTGGTGCGGTAATTGGATATCTCATCATATTGCCGGTCAAATGAATAGGGAACTCCAGCAGGCGGGTTATAAACATCTTTAATATTCAGTGTCTTGCCTGTAAGCGCCGCATACCCTGCGATGGATTTTTCATTTATTGGGATTGAAAAGGTGGAGTAGATGAGTTTCTTGCCTTCTAACAGTTTTTTCCTGAGGGTTTCGTTCTGTGTATAACTGAACTTTAACTCATTTCCTTCTTTTGTGTAGATTGACCCTGCATCCGCATTGACAAACTGCCTTGCCTCGGTAAGGAGTTTCTCAAGAAGCACATCAATATCCTTAACCTGAGCAACCTCCAGCCCGAGATTGATTATCTGCGTGAGTTTTTGTTTTTCGTTAAGCATTGGCATCTTATATCACTGCTATCGAAAAGAGTGGTATCTTTGCGGTTATATTAATAGACCTCCGCCACCCTCAGTTCCTGGTTAACTCCGCCGTTTAAAAGCTTTACAACCTTCACGCCGTCGTCAAAATAATCAATCACATTCAGGCAGCCGTAGTCCTGCTCAATCCTAAAGAAGTTTTCCATAGGAAGCTTCATCGCATCGCACAGGATGACCCTGTTTACACCACCATGTGCAACAAGCGTTATATGTTCGCCTTTATGTTTATTTAAAATATCTTCCATCGCAGGGATAACCCTCTCCTTTAAGTCATGGAGGTTCTCGCCTCCCTTCACCCTTGTATGGGCAAGGTCCCTGAACCTGAAATCCGCCTCTTCAGGAAATCTTGCAACGCCTTCTTCCCTTGTAAGCCCCTCCCATCTGCCAAGGTGAAGCTCCCGGAAGGCATCAACCTTTACAGGTTTTATCTCAAGATACTTCCCTATAATCTCAGCCCCCTTGAATGCCCTCTGCAAATCGCTGGAATATACAGCAGTTATTGATTTGGTTGTAAGAAATGAAGAAATATTCTCCATTTGCAAAACACCGATATCGGTAATGTCCACATCAAAGTGGCCGTTATAGCGGAGTTCATGGTGATTTACTACCTGACCATGGCGGATAAGATATAATCGTGTTGTTTTCATACAATTACCTCAGCCCTTGACAAATTATCTGCTTTGTTAAAAACAAAGCAGTGTTGTATTTTGCATAGCAAAAACATAATTTGTCAAGGGTCAACAACTACAAAGTTTTTCCTCTTTCAAGGCAAGATAACCCTCTCTTACAAGAAAGATTACAGTAACCAATCCAACAATCGGGTCTGCCTGCCAGAAACCGTAAAGATAATTAAGCCCCAGTCCAATCAGCAGAGCAACCGATAAAATACAGCAAACCAGCGTCTGCTTAGAATCTGCCACAAGGCTTCTGCTGTTAATAGTCTTTCCTGTCCGGTATTTCATATAGAATAAAACAGGCATTACAATAATGGAGACAATAGCAATAATAATTCCAAAGAGGCTTGGGTCTGGCATCTCCTGTAAATACAGCTTTTTAATTGATTCATATAAAACATACGTCCCGAGGATGAAAAAGGTATATGCAATTAACCTTACAGCCTTGGCCTCTATCCTCTCTTCTTCCTCCTCTGACATCTGTTCATGTTTCCTGAACCTCCATATCATCACGCTGCCTGAAAGAGATTCAACAAAACTATCCAGGCCAAATCCAATCAAGGCTATGCTGCCTGCCAATACGCCGGCAAGTATTGATACAATTCCTTCTATAATATTATATCCTACTGTGAAGTAGGATAATGAAAGCGCCTTTTTATGAAGGGGTGAACTCATTATGGTATTTTATACTATATTCGACCGTGAAGTGCAATAAAGGAGGATACCCGTAAAATAGCGATTAAAAACCTTGCTATTTTACAAACTGGCGATTTGCCTTCCATACTTCGTTATCGGCCAATTTTACTCCTCACCGTATCGGTGAACATACGGCTCGTCGCAAAGATTGTCCGCTGCCTCGTCTGGCAGACAACTTGCCAGTTTTCCCAAAAATCAATGTCTATTTTTGTGGATGCTATTCAATCGGCTTTTCTTAGGCGGGCTGCTCGTAGATTTTCGTTATGAAGCGCGCGGGGAACGCCTGAAATCAGCGGTGGCGTTTCGCTGCGTCCCTCTTTGCGGATTGTTGGACCAATCATTTTCAAGTCCTTCCTGTTTGGTTGATGATTCTGTTTTCCAAATAAATGGACCTTTTAACGGTATCTGTCCCTATTTTCCTAACATA